>Ga0256839_1000632_pt1 | contig 45126 bp, 39 predicted proteins | sample 354166metaG_FD_185968 | JGI IMG/M metagenome (GOLD analysis project Ga0256839, IMG submission 185968) | Hydrothermal vent microbial communities from Mid Atlantic Ridge, Atlantic Ocean - 354-166 | ecosystem: Environmental > Aquatic > Marine > Hydrothermal vents | place: Atlantic Ocean: Mid...
TGGGGCTGACCCAGATAACCCAAAAAGAGGTTATGATGGGAAGCATGAGAAAGAGTCGCCTAAGTCACTACAAGCAAGACCGCCTCACGGAGCATTTTGTTTTGGGATAGACAGCGCGAACTGCCGCTAGCCTGTGTGGTGTGAACCGCAAAACCGCGGCTTTTTATTTTCGCCGCCTGCGCGAAATTATCGCCTATGAACTGGAGGCTAAAAGCGAAGCCATCTTTGGTGGTGAGATCAAGGTTGATGAAAGCTACTTTGGTGGTCGGCACAAAGGAAAGCGCGGGCGTGGTGCTGCGGGAAAAATTCCTGTATTCGGCTTGTTAAAAAGGGGTGGAAAGGGCTACACGAAGATTATTCCGGATGCCTCATGGGCCACGCTTGTCCCGATTATCAAACGTAAGGTCGTGCCCTGACAGCATCGTATATTCAGACTGCTGGAAAGGTTACAACGTGCTGGATGTGTCGGAATTTCACCACTTCCGCATCAACCATTCTAAGCTATTCGCTGACCGCCATAACCATATCAATGGCATCGCGAATTTCTGGAGCCAAGCCAAGCGTCATATGCGTAAATTCAACGGTATCCCTCAGGCCCAGTTCGGCCTATATTTGAAGGAATGTGAATGGCGTTTTAACAATAGTGAATCTTCAAGCCAGTTATTACTGCCAAGGCAATGGGTTAAGCGTCACTTGAAGTAATTATCTGGGCAGCTCCATATTTTACCATAGATGATCTGACATTTCCGGTTTTTATTTGGCGGGATGCACAGCCAAATTCCTTTGCCGATCAACCCGTCGCGAAACCAGTTGGCGTCATAGCCTTTGTCAGCCAGGAGAAATTTAGCAGCAGGCAGGTTGGGGGCCAGATTTCGCGCCCCGTCAAAGCCCGAAATCTGGCCCGCCGTCAGGTGCAGGCGCACGGGGCGCATCCTTTACCATCGCAAACGGCGTGTAATTTGGAAATCAGCCCGTTTGGGAATCCTTAATATTAATAGGTCCTGACCCCAGGTTGCTTTTGCCATATCTTTCCGGATTGTTTATGACTTTACCCATGGAAATCACCCTCAGCTATCTTGGCCTGCTTGCGTTCCTTGGCAAGGGTGCTTAACCCCATATCATCCAGAATGGCGTATATGGCCGGCAGTGCAAACAAAACCATCAACCCCGAGGTCATCAATCCAAAGGCCAGACTGGTCACCAGCGGGATCAGAATCTGGGCCTGAAGGCTGGTTTCGGTCAGAATCGGTAATAACCCGACAATGGTGGTAACAGAGGTCAGGAATATCGCCCGAAATCGCGCCCGTGCTGCCCGGGTTACGGCAATCGCCACGGTTTTGGCCTCGCCATGTTCGCGTTTTACAAAATCGACCAGCAGGATCGAATTGTTTACCACAACCCCCGCCAGCGCCACAAATCCCAGCATAGAGGGCATGGAAAAATCCAGCCCCATAAACATATGCCCATAAATAGCACCGGATAAGGAAAGCGGAATAATCAGCATCACCACAATCGGCTCCACATAAGAGCGGAACATAAAGCTAAGCAATAAAAACACCCCGACCAGCCCGATTAAGAATCCTTTGAGCATGGATTTCTGGGTTTTTTCAGCCTCGGCCCGCTGACCCTCTACGTCCAGCGAGACACCGGGATAGCGTTCCAGCAGGTCCGGCATAAAGCGGCTTAAGGTGTCGCTGACAATGGCGCTGGCATTGGCAATGCGGGTATCAATCGTGCCTTGTACGGTAACGGTCCGCATGCCGTTTTCGCGGTTGATGCGGCTATAACCCTGACCGATTTCGATTTTTGCAACCACGCTAAGCGGCACATAGCTGCCATCGGGGCGGGTGATGACAAAGTCATCAAATTGCGAAAGCGTGGCACCGTTGTCATCCGCCAGAAATGCCGTTACCTCTAGCAAATGGCCCTGCACCTGCATTTCGCTGACCCGGGTGCCAAAATAGGCAGCGCGCAACTGGTCGGCAACCATTGCGGCGGATATCCCCATCGGGGCGGCGGCATTGTTCAGGCGAATGCGCAATTCACGTTTGCCGGGGCGCAGATTATCCATCACCGAGGTTACCCCCTGATAGCTGCCGATCCAGTGTTGCAATTCAAGCGCCGCTGATTTCAGGTCTTCCAGATCATCGCCTTTCAGGCGCAGGTCAATGGCAATACCGGCAGGACCAATGGTGGATTCAGCGTATTTCAGGCTGATTACATCGGGCAATTGCCCCACCGCATCGCGCCAATGGGCCATGATATCATCAGGTCGGCTGATCCGTTCTGCCGATGGCAGCAAATCAACGCTGACAGTGGCCACATGGGCACCGCTTTCGAATGCATCGCGGTTCACGCCGTAAAACACCGAAACATGGCGGATAAGCTCTGCGCCATTTGGCTGCAAGGGTGACAGCTCGGCATTGGTCTTGCGTAAACCTTCCTCTAGTTGCGCAACGATGGTTTCGGTGCGCGCCAGCGGTGTGCCCTGGGGTAATAAAATCCGTGCTACAATGGTATCGCCATCCAGCTCGGGAAAAGCCACAAACTTCAGTGACCCGCCGGTAAGCATTCCTATGGATGACAACATCAACGCCACCGCAAGCCCCGCGGTAACATAGCGAAACCGGACGGTCAGATCGACCAGCGGCCCTACCAGATGCTCGCGTGTCCAGAAAAGCGCACCGTTGACCATTGCCGGGATGCCCCTTGGTTTGTGGCGGTGTTCCAATGTATGGACCAGGTGGTGGGGCAAAATAAGAAATGCCTCGACCAGCGAAACCACCAGCACAAACAACATCACCACCGGCACCACCCGCAATACCGCGCCCAGATCGCCGCTTAGAAATGCCAGAGACCCGAAAATCATGGCGGTGGTAGCAAAAGACGCAAGCACATTGGGAAATACCTGCGCAGCGCCTTCGCTGGCGGCTTGCAATGGTGTGCGGCCTTTTTCGCGCAGGCGGGCGATGTTTTCGGCAATAACAATCGCATCATCCATCAACAGTCCGATCACGATCAACAGCCCCAGCGTGGTCATCAGGTTCAGCGAATATCCAGCCACCCACATGAGGAAAACGCCACCCATAAACGAAACCGGCAGCCCCATCGCCACCCAGAATGAAAACCGGAAACCGAAAAACGCCCAAAGCACCAGAAACACCAGCCCCAGCCCTTGCAGCCCGTTGATCACCACCAGTTCAAGACGTTCACGCACGACGGATGCCGCATCGGATGTGATTTCCAGTGTGATGCCTTTTGGTGCTTGCTGGCGTTCATATTCCAGAAAATCCCTGATGGTATCAATGACGGTCAGGGCGTCATCCGCGCGGGTCTTACTGATATCAAGCACCGCCGCCAATTCGCCGTTAAAGGTTATCCGGTCGTCATCCTGGGCAAAACCTTCGGTGATTTGCGCAATCTCGCCCAATCGCACCTGCCCGCCATCCGGTGCAGAACGGATCACCAGATCTGCCAGGCTGTCAACGGTCTGGCGTTCTTCGGCAACCCGCACCAGCAGGGTTTCATCCATGGTTTCCAGACTTCCCGATGGCAGGTCAAGACTGGCGGTCTGGATGGCGCGCGCCACATCCGACACCGACAGGCCCAGTTTTCGCAGGGCCTCAACGTTTAATCCGATGCGTAATTCACGGGTTGAAAACCCCTTGATGTCTACAATCGGAATCCCGCTCCAGCGCAACATGCGGGTGCGGACATCCTCGGCGTAATCCTTTAGATCAATGCGGGTCGCGGGGCCGGTGATGGATACCGAAGCCACAAAATCCGTCAGCCCCAGCGGCTTGACCCGCAGGGTTTCGGCGCGATCGGGGAAATCGGTGATTGCCTCGACCTGGGATTTTACATCTGCCACAAATGCCTGAAAATCGTCGCCCTCGTTCATTTGGGCCACAGCCCTGCCAAGCCCCTCCAGCGCTTCGCAAGATTGGGTATCAAGGCTGGTTACCTCGCCCAAGGCGTCTTCGATGCGTTCACAGATTGCGGTTTCCACGTCTTCGGGGCGGGCGCCGGGATAAGGTACGGTGATTTCCACACGGCTGGGGCTGGCACGCGGAAAGGTTTCGCGCAGTAATTGTGGCCCGACCGCAATGCCGGATAGCAACAACAAGATCATTATCAGGTTGGAAATGGTTGGGTGGGCTGTAAAAAACCGGATCATCTAGCGGCCTCCCATGCCCAGAATGCCCTGGGTAAGTTCCGCATCGTTATGCAGTTCCAGCAACATGCCTTCGATGATCGGCACCGGGGTGCTGACAATTATCTTGTCACCCGCTGCAATGCCCTTTGTAATGATCGCCAGCCGGTCGCGGTAAAAAGATACGGTTACCGGAACCAGCCGCAACCGGTTTTCGGCATCTGCCAGCATGATTTTGCCACCACGCAATGCACTGCGTGGCACAGCAATACCATTGACCGGTTCGGCCAAAAGCACCGCCTCGACAAACATGCCTTTGGTCAGCGGCGGGCGGCTGCCCAGTTCGGCGCTATTATACGCATCGTCAACCCGTAGGAAAACACCCATAGTTCCGGTGTTCTGGTTGATGGTATTGCTGATCCGGTCAAGGGTTGCGGGCCAGATAACATCTTCATTTCCCAGCTTTAATACCACGTCGGCGCTGATTGAAATATCCCCCAAAAGCTGGTTAAGCGCTGAATCTTCCAGCGGTATTCCAGCCGATTCGGCACCATATTGGCTAAACAGAACCTGCATGTCCGATGCGGAAATCTGGGCTTCGACCTCGGCCGCGTCTATGCCGTCAAAACCGGCAATGGTCTGGCCGCTGCGCACCAATTGCCCGATCTGGATTGTAACCGTGCCAACCCGCGCAGCAAAGGGCAAGCGCAATTCGGTGCGCGCCAAATTCAATTCCGCGGTTTCAAGCGTGGCCTGATGTACGGCAATGGTTTCGGTTTGCACGCGCCGCTGGGTAGGCAGCAATGCCAGTGAGTTTTGCAACCCCTGCACCTTTTGGCGCTGGGCCAGATAGGCTGAATTCACCGCATCCAGTGCTGCTTGTGATGCGGCACCCGACGCACTTAGCTGGCGCAAACGCTCCAGTTCACGTTCTTTTAACACAAGGCTTTCCTGTTCGATTTCAAGGCTGGCCAAAAGATTGGATTCAGAGACTTCGATTTCGGCCAAACGTGCCTGAACCGCCCGAATATTGGCCCGCGCCTGCGCCGCCGCCAATTTGTAATCGCTGTCAGACAGGCGGACCAGCACCGCATCTGCCGGCAGAATTTCGCCACGCTTTAACATCGGGTTTACATATTCAACCGTGCCGGTGACCTGTGCGATGGCCTCATAGCTGCGCGCCGGGGCAATCACCCCGAACCCGCTGGCGCGCGGCGAAATATCGGTTGCGCTGGCGGTAACAAATCGCACAGCAATCGCGCGTTCGGCAATTTCGGTCTGGGCCGGTTCGGGTTTGGTGGCAATTGTATAGGCCACAAACCCGACCCCCATTGCAATAAACGGCACTGTCATCAGCACAATTTTGAAAATGACTTTCATGATATTTCTCCTTTGCGGATAAATCCGGCAAGTAATAAATCCAGTAATCTCGGCCCGTCTTTTAGCAATATGCCACGGTCACCTTTAACAATCATTCGTAAAATCAGGCTTTGAATGATGCCGAAAATCAACAAAGCCGCATCTTGCGGGTTCAGGGTATCGTTAAATACCTTGTTTTTGATCGCGCGGCGTACATTCTTTTCCAATTCGCGCTGAAATCCTGCCATTGCGGGTTGAATCTGTCCTCGGAAAACCGTCTGGCCGTGGCTGTCGACCCGCATTGTCATTAATTCAGGCAGGGCAGGGTTTTGAAAAACCAGATCAAGATGGGCTGATACTAGTTGTTTTAAGGTCGCAACCGGTTCCAGGTTGGCCTGCGCTGCGTGGGTGACGTTATCGCTGATTTTTCCGGCAAGCTGTTTGGAAACTTCCCTCCAAATATCCTGTTTGGTTGGGAAATGTTTGTAAATTGCAGGTTGGGTCAAGCCAAGCCGGTTTGCAATCATTCCTGTGGACACCATTTCCGGTGCGTGAATATATGCCAGCTCCAGCGCGGCTTGTCCGATTTCCAGCTTGCGCCTTTCGCCAGTTATTCGTTTGGTCAATGTCATCGGTGCCCCCGGCGCAACAATCCGGTCACAGGTTCAAGCTGCCTCGCCAAATGGGTTGATTTTGTAATTTGTGCCAAAAAACTATCCTAATGCAAATTAGGTTATTGATCTATAACTATCTGGCCGGCTGTCAAGTAGGCGAGGCATCAGATATACGATAAAACCGGTACTCACTGTGACCGCACCATCGCAGACAGCACACTATCTGATCTGGGTATCGCGCCCGGATCACGCCGCCCCCTGTTTGGGAGCAATAGGTCCTGGCCCTGGTTCTTAAAATTCCAGGATGTCAGGCCTTCAATGTCACTTTGTTTGTGCCCGTTGACGATGGCGGTAAGGATGCCGCACGCCTACATCGGCATAATGTGGTTGTCATCCGGTGATGTGGCGGGTATTCTGAGAGCCAACCCCGCCATTGCAACTTGCGCTTCAGCACATGGTAATGCTGCTGGATACGCGTCGATTGTTAACCCGAGGCACCTCGCGCGAGCACGGAAAATAGGGGTTCTCGTGCGAGCACGGAAAATAGGGGTTAATGCGTTCAAGATGCGTTCCTGAAAGCCAATAACGATCTGACATGGGCAGGCCCTCCTGCGTTCATTGAATCAGACGTTAGGTCATTTGGGAATCCCGGGTATTAATAGATCCTGACCCTGGGTATGCCCCCTGCGGAGGTGGGCGCGGCCAGCATCGCGCTGATTAATGCGGCCTTGAGTGTATGTTTTTTGATCCCCTTTTCTATGGAGGCAGGGTAATATAATACACACAAAAGGTGGTAACAGTTTTGTGTTATCCGCCGGTATGGCTCATGTGGCGCGACATTTCGCCGACAATTTTTTGGCGGGAATAGTCAAAATCATGGCCTTTGGGTTTATGTTCAATGGCTTTGCGAATGGCGGCATGTAGGGGCGCATCAGTGGTCAGGTTATCGCGCATTACCGCGCGCAGGTCGGATTCGTCTTCCTGACCCAGGCACATGAATAACTGGCCGGTGCAGGTCAGCCGCACGCGGTTGCAACTTTCGCAAAAATTATGGGTCAGGGGGGTGATAAACCCGATCCGGCCACCGGTTTCTTTCACCCGAACATAGGTGGCAGGGCCGCCGGTATTCAGCGGAATATCGGATAAGGTCCAGCGGCTGGCCAGCTCAGTGCGCACATCCGACAGGGGCCAATACTGATCCAGCCGGTTATCATCGCCCATATCGCCCATGGGCATGACCTCGATAATGGTCAGATCAAAACCGCGTGTCCCGCACCAAGCCACCATATCATGAATTTCATCATCATTGGTGCCTTTTAATGCCACTGCATTGATCTTGATCGCCAGCCCTGCTTTTTGGGCGGCATCGATACCGTCCATTACCTGGCCGAACCGCCCCCAGCGGGTGATTTTTGCAAATTTTGCATCATTCAGGGTATCCAGCGACACATTCACCCGCCGCACCCCCGCATCCCATAGGGGTTGGGAAAATTTTCCCAGTTGAGATCCGTTTGTGGTCAGGGTCAATTCACGCAAGGCCCCCGATGCCAGATGGCGGGACATTTTGTCAAAAAACGTCATGATGCCTTTGCGCACAAGGGGTTCGCCACCGGTGATCCGCAGCTTTTTCACACCGAGATCAACAAATGCGGAACACATGCGGTCCAGTTCTTCCAGCGATAACAATTCTTTTTTGGGCAGAAAAGTCATGTTTTCGGACATGCAATAATAACAGCGAAAATCGCAGCGGTCGGTAACAGAAACCCGCAGGTAATCCACGGTGCGGTTAAACGGGTCAATCAGGCTTGGAATCTGGGTCATTTGATGAACTTATGCCTGCTGCGGGGTAAGGGCAAGTAAATTGCTTGGCAATGTAAATTTCACCGCTATGGTGTGCGGGAAAAGAGGAAAATATGCAGCCTGAAACACTGATCCGGAACTCCGCTAACTGGCAAGATATGCGGAATTCATTTCGCTGGCCGCAGCCCGAATTCTATAATATTGCCGAACAAATCGTGGAGCGCTGGGCACGGGCCGAACCTGATCGTCTGGCGCTAAGCTATCTTGATCTGGACGGGGGCTTGCGCGAATATAGCTATCTTCAGCTATCAAGGGATTCCTCAAGGTTGGCAAACACCCTGGCGGCGCATGGTTTGCGGCGCGGAGATCGCTGTGCGGTGCTGCTTCCCCAAACCCCCGAAACCATTTTATCCCATCTGGCCTGTTACAAGCTGGGCGCTATTGCCGTGCCGCTGTTTACCCTGTTTGGCGAAGACGGTTTGCGCTATCGGTTGCAAAATGCCGGCGTATCGGCTGTGATTACAGATGGGGCGAATTTGCACAAAATCGTCAATATCCGCGATGATCTGACGACCCTTGAAACCGTATATTCAATTGATCGGGCCGAATCCGGCGCAAAGGGATTCTGGCAGGAGCTTGATTTGGCATCTGACAGCATTGAATGCGCCAGAACCGGCCCCGACGACCCGGCTTTTATCAGCTATACCAGCGGCACAACCGGCCCGCCAAAGGGGGCGCTGCATGCACACCGGGTGTTGCTGGGGCATTTGCCGGGGGTTGAAAGCCACCATAATTTCTTGCCTCAAAAGGGCGACCGTCTGTGGACACCCGCCGACTGGGCATGGATGGGCGGTCTGACAAATGTGATGATGCCAGCGCTTAATTACGGGGTGCCGCTGGTGGCGCATCGCATGGCCAAATTTGACCCCGAACATGCGTTTTGGCTGATGGAAAACCTGCAAATCCGCAATGTATTTCTGCCGCCTACCGCGCTGAAATTAATGCGGCAAGCGGTGGTAAAACCTGTAAATCTGCGCTCGGTCGGGTCGGGCGGGGAGGCTTTAGGTGCGGAATTGCTGGATTGGGGCCGTGAAAAGTTCGGCACGACCATCAATGAATTTTACGGGCAAACCGAATGCAATCTGGTGCTGGGCAATTCCCACACGGTTTTTGCGCCGCGTGATGGGTCAACCGGAAAAGCCGTGCCGGGCAGTGAAGTGGCCATTCTCGATAGCGAAGGCAACCAATTACCCGTCGGAGAGACCGGCGAAATCGCCATAAAACGCGGCGCGCCACAAATGTTTCTGGGCTATTGGCAGCAGCCCGAAAAAACTGCTGAAAAATTCAGCGGAGACTGGCTGCGAACCGGTGACGAAGGGATCTGCGACAAGGATGGGTATTTTCATTTTTCCGCACGGCAAGACGATGTGATTACGTCATCAGGGTATCGCATTGGCCCCTCGGAAATTGAAGATTGCCTTGCCAGTCACAGCGATGTTGCCATGGCAGGGGTAATCGGCGTGCCTGACCCAGTGCGCACTGAAATTGTCAAAGCATTTGTCGTGGTGGCGCCGGGCAAAGCCACTGAAGCCTTGAAGGTCGAGCTGATAAAACGTGTACGGTCCCGGATTTCCCCGCATGTGGCCCCGCGTGAAATCGAATTTATTGATGCATTGCCAATGACCGCCACCGGAAAAATCATGCGGCGTGCGCTGAAAAAGCAGAATTAGCTGTGGTTTTCCAGCATCCCGCGCACCAGCGCCAGTTTTTCCAATACCAGCGATTTGTCAGCCCTGCTTTCAATGTTCAGCCGCACCAGGGGTTCGGTGCTGGAGGATCGTAAATTCATGCGCCATTGACCGAAACCCATGCTCAGACCGTCGGCGTGGCTGATGCTGGCACCATCTGAAATCAGCGTATTTTCAACCGCCTGAATGGCTGATTTCGGGTCTTTGATGGTGAAATTGAATTCACCCGACGACGGGAATTTCTCAACTCTGTCTTTAACCAGATCCGCCAGAGATTGGCCGCTGGTCGAAACCAGTTCGGCAATCAGCAACCACGGGATCATGCCGCTATCGCAATACATAAAATCCCTGAAATAGTGGTGCGCGCTCATTTCTCCGCCATAGATCGCGTTGTGTTTGCGCATCGCGGCTTTTAGAAACGCATGGCCGGTTCTGGCCTGAATGGCGGTGCCGCCAAGGGTTTCAACAATATCCTGTGTGTTCCAGATCATACGCGGATCATGGATAATTGCCGCACCCGGATTGGATGCCAGCGCCTGCTGGGCCAACAACCCGACAATATAATACCCGTCAATAAATGCGCCGCTATGGTCAAAAAAGAAACAGCGGTCAAAATCGCCGTCCCATGCAACGCCAAAATCAGCGCCGTGTTGGCGCACGGCATTGGCGGTGCGCGGTTGGTTTTCGGGCAGCAACGGGTTGGGAATGCCGTTGGGAAAACCGGCATCGGGGTTGTGATCCATGCGGATAAATTCGATCGGCGCATTGGCGGCCAAAAGCTGGCTTGCGATTTCATCAAATGTCGGGCCGGCAGTGCCGTTGCCCGCATTTACCAGAATTTTAAGCGGGGCCATTTTGGCTGGGGTGATAAAAGAAAGCACCTTTTTGGCATATTCTGCCCGCAAATCGCGGGTTTTCAAGCGGCCTTTTTGGCCGGGAAATTCAAAATCCGCGGCCTCGGCCAGTTTGCGGATATGGGCAAATTCGGTTTCAGGGTCCAGCGGGCGCGCGCCTTTGCCGACCAGTTTCATGCCGTTATAATCAATGGGGTTGTGGGATGCAGTGATTTCGATGCCGCAATCGGTTTTCAAAAAATCCGTGGCATGGTAAATTTCTTCGGTGCCGCATTGGCCGATGTCAAATACATCAACCCCCATATCCAGCATGCCGTTAATAACTGCCGCCTTTAATTCATTGCTGGTGGCGCGGCAATCCGCGCCAATGACAGCGGTTTTCAATTTGGCAAATGTGGCAAAAGCCGCACCGATATCATAGGCAATATCCGTGTTCAGTTCGGGGCCAAGGCGGCCGCGAATATCATATGCCTTAAAGCAATTCAAAACCCGCAAATCAAATTTCCTTTTGCTTGTTCCTTAACAGATAACTGCCAATATTCTTAAAATTCATTAAATATTGGCGATATAAAGACAAATATTTAACCGGTTGCGCGCGCCAGCGATACCGGTTTTTCATATTTTGCCGATAAAACCGCAACATGTTTTTGAAAAAAAATCACAATTCGGGCTTTTTGCCAATCTGGCGCCTTAGCGGCCGGCAATGGCGGTTTTTGCTGGTGCATGTGCTGGTTTTTTCGGTTCTAACAGGGTTTCTTTGGGGCCTGCCTGTCAGGGCCGAACCGATCTTGTTGTCGCAAAATTTTGAACTTGGCGCGGCGGATGAATTTGAACGCCAACTGACCGAGGAAATTGATACCGTCATTCTGGCAGTTTCCGGCGGTTATCTGGTAGAGGGCATGGAAATTGGCCGCATCATCCGCGCACGCGGCCTGAAAACCGTGGTGCCAAACGGGGTTGCCTGTCTTTCGGCTTGTGCCGAGGCATTTCTGGGCGGCGCAACAATGCAAATCGATGGCACAGTGGCGTTTCACATCCCGCGCGTTGCGCAAACGCTTTCGCGCGATGATGCCTTTACCCAAGGTCTGGCAGGGGGCACATTAACCGCAATTTACCGGTTTGAAATGGGGTTCGGGTTTGAATTGACCCGAACCATCAACCGCTGGACAACCGATAAAAGGTTGCTGGCATTTGATAGCACCGCAGAATTATTACGCTATAAAGACCCCGAAAGCGGCCCGAAACTGCCGCGTTTCTATGAGCGCTAAGTCAGATATTTACCGGCAATTTTGGCAGCAAAAGGCTGCATGGCCTCGCCGTGACTTGCCAAAAACAGGCTTGCGCGGCTCGGGTCGTGTTTTGACAAATCCCTGATCCACCAGCCAATGGATTTCTGGATAAACCATTCTTTGTCAGCAACATATTCCGCGGCCCAGCCCAGAATGCGTTCGCGTTCAGATGTTTGTTTTTCCGACAGATAATTCAGCTTTGCCCATGGCAAGGTCATCACCAATGCCGCGCGGCGAGACCACATATGGCCGGATTCCACCCAAAGCGCCACATCGTCAAGCCGCGACGGATTTGCCACCAACCGGCGCGCGCCAGCCGAACATGCCTGATCGGCAATTGCCCATGTGTCAAATTCCGGCACCCATGATTTAATCAAATCCCATGCGGGTTGATCATCGGGTTTTATGCGGGCCTGAACAAGCAGTTTCGCAGCAGCTATGCGGGCCTCAAAAATATCGGATTGCCAAAGCATATCGGCCAGCGCCACCCGCCCGGCAACATCCATATGGCCGCGCCATTCTTTGACCAGAACATCAATTTGCGGGTTGGAAACCCCCAGATATTCGCGTTTTGCCTTATGATAATCTGCCATTTCAACGGCTTTGTCTGCATCTGACAGGGTTTGCAATTGTTCCAGTCCGGTCACTTTTTGGCCTTTAGGCTGCGCAAGCGGTCCATCAGGCGTTTGCCCATGCCGGGTTTGTTTTCCTGGCGTGCGCGTGCCAGACCAAGCGCATCGGCGGGCACGTCTTTGGTGATGACAGAACCCGAGCCGATCAGGGATTCATCCCCGATATTCACCGGCGCGACCAGTGCCGTGTTCGACCCGATAAAAGCACCTTTGCCAATCACGGTTTTATGTTTGAAAACCCCGTCATAATTGCAAAATATCACCCCTGCGCCAATGTTGGTATTTTCGCCGATATGCGCATCGCCCACATAGGCCAGATGGCCGATTTTGGCGCCTTGGTCAATTTGCGAGGCCTTGATTTCAACAAAATTCCCCACCCGTGCATTGCCGCCAATTTCAGCACCGGGGCGCAAGCGGGCAAACGGGCCGATGGTGGCACCATTTGAAATATGGCAGCCTTCAAGGTGGCTGTTGGCGCGGATTTCAACATTGTTTTCCACCGTCACATCGGGGCCGAAAAACACGTTGGGCTCAATGGTTACATCGCGCCCCAACACCGTATCAAGCGCCAGAAAAACAGTTTCGGGCGCGGTCATGGTAACACCGTTTTGCAACGCATTTTTGCGGGCGCGGGTTTGGAACGCGGCTTCGGCCTTGGCCAGATCAACGCGGCTGTTTACCCCGAGGGTCTGGGATTCATCACATGTAATTGCTGTGCAGGCCTGCCCGCGCGAATTGGCAATTTTGACAATATCGGTCAGATAAACCTCGCCATCGGTGTTTTTATCGGCCACCTCGTCCAGCAGTGAAAACAGGGTTTTGGCTGAGGCGCAAACCACGCCCGAATTACAAAACCCGATTTCCAGTTCTGATTCCGTGCAATCCGCGGCCTCTATAATGGCGGTTAGCGCATGGTCTTTGACCACCAAACGGCCATAACCGCCGGGGGTTTGGGCGTTAAAACCCAGCACCACAACATCATTTCCGTTGCTGCGGCTTTCCAGCATGGCTTGCAGGGTTTGGGGTTGCACAAACGGCGTGTCGCCATAAAGAACAATCACATCACCGTCAAAATCCCGCAGGGTTTCAGCCGCCTGCAAAACCGCATCGCCGGTGCCGTTCTGGTGTTTTTGCCAGACAGTTTCAACATCGGGGTCAATTGATTTCGCCAGTTTTTCAACCTGTTCGCCTTGATGCCCCACAACAATCACGGTTTTTTCGGCGTCAATCTGTGCGGCGCTGTGCATGGCGTGGCCCAGCAAGGACACCCCCGCAAGCCGGTGCATTACCTTGGGCAGGTCGGAATTCATCCGGCTGCCTTGGCCTGCCGCCAGAACGATAATTGCTGTGGCCATACCCGTGCCCCTAGCTTTGGGCGCGACGGCGCGGGCGATGGCGACGACGGCTGTTTGGTTTGGCATCGGGGCGTTTTACAGCGCGTGGCGGCTGGGGAATCGCATGGTCAGGCAGTGCTGAACCATCAGCGGCCAATGCCGGTATTTTAATCTTGATCAGCCGTTCAATGGCGCGCAGCAGCTTGATTTCATCAGGCGTGCAAAACGATACCGCCAACCCCGAGGCACCGGCCCGCGCGGTGCGGCCAATACGATGCACATAGGATTCCGCCACATGGGGCAGGTCATAATTCACCACCAGTTCAACGCCCGGCACATCAATGCCGCGCGCCGCAATGTCGGTGGCGATCAGCACCGGCATGGTGCCTTTTTTGAAAGCATCCAGCGCGCGGGTGCGTTGGCCTTGGGATTTATTGCCATGAATGGCCGCCGCGCCCAGATTTTCGGAATTCAGCTTGCGGGCGATTTTATCCGCGCCGCGTTTGGTGCGGCAAAACACAATAATACGTTTGCCCGCATGGGTGCGCACCAGTTTGGTCATGGCGTTTACCTTGCCGTCCACAGGCAGGTGCATCACGCTTTGGCTGATTTTATCAGCGGTTTTGGCGATCGGGGTTACCGCGACCTCAATCGGGTCATCCAGATGATCAGCCGACAATTTGCGGATCTCGCGCGGCATGGTTGCGGAAAACAGCAAGGTCTGGCGTTTGGCGGGCAGCAATTTCAAAATGCGGCGGATGGCAGGCATAAAGCCGATATCCAGCATCTGGTCGGCCTCGTCCAGCACGATGGTTTCAATATTGTTCAGACGCACGGATTTCTGACTGACCAGATCCTCTAGCCGCCCGGGCGTTGCCACCAGAATATCAATGCCGTTGCGAAGCGCCGATTGCTGGCGTTTGATCGGCACACCGCCAACCACACAGGTGGAGCGCAGCGATAATTTTTGCCCGTAATCCTGCACGCTTTTTTCAATTTGCGCCGCAAGTTCACGGGTGGGCGACAGGATAAGCACCTTGACAACGCGGTCTTTGCCGCGTGCTGATCGGCCTTGCAGTTTTTGCAAAAGCGGCAGGGTGAACGCGGCGGTTTTGCCGGTGCCGGTTTGCGCGAGGCCAACAACATCGCGGCCATCTAAAATGGCGGGGATGGCTTTGGCCTGAATGGGGGTCGGGGTCTCGTAGCCTTGGTTTGCCAAGGTTTCGAGCAACGGCTTGATTAAGCCGAGCGATTCAAAATTCACGTAAAAATCTTTCTGTTTTTGGCGCGATATGCGCGGTGGAGCGGTCGGGTGCGACAGGCTCCAGCAATTGGGCTTGAGTGGCCGCATGGCAGGGTTTTCTGCCATCTAGTGGCCTTATGGACCGGTTGTCGGCGATATGTCAAGCTGTAGGGTTAAGACCACTGATCGTCACGCTGGGCCGCTGCCGGGAAAGGTCCTGACCTTAGAGCGTCCTTTAGCACAATGGCACCGTATTTCCCGTTCATGTGGGTGAGATCATCTATTTTCTGCAATGGCATACCTTTCTTTCTGTGTGGCTGCCGAAATCCGCGAAGCCCGACTGCGTATTCGAGCTTACTTTGCAGTGTCTCGCCATAGGTTTCTTTCGGCTGCGGCATTAGGCTGGCCCCGCGGGGCGACAGGAACGCATTGTTCAATACCGAAAGCTCATCAAGGTAATTCAATGCTGACGGGCCAGAATCTGGCTGCCGTGAAGCAGGGAAGGGCGCATGCACAAACAGTACGTTTTTTGAAGTTAGGGCCCTGATCTTCAGAAATAAACCATAGGCGCTGGACTGATGTAAAGACCGCTCCAGCGCACGGTTGACGACCTGCAAGGAATACAGTCGTTGATCTACCCCGTGCCACCATGTATGTCCGCCCACCACAATCACACGGTCGGCGCTGCTGAAATCTATATCGCCGTTATTTCCGTTAGCCTGTTCGAATTGTTGTTGCAGCTCGGGGCTGGTGGTTTTCAAAACCTGCCGTGTCTGATCAGCAACCAGTGTTTTATAAAACGTCCCGCGGAACCCGTAAAACCCAATGGTAACACCCGGGAATTCGCCTGAAATCTCTGCCCACCCAAGGCTTAGCGCCCGGACATGGGAGTTCCCGATAATAACAACTTCTGTGTTACTCACTGGATCCGCCAAGCTCGGCATACATTTCCAGAATTTCTTCGTCACAATGCAGTTCATCGACGCTGTCAGAGAGAGGGGGCGAGGGAGGCATTTTCCGCGCAGGCGCGGGAGTGGCACAGGCGGTGGCCCCCCTGAAAAACTCTGCCATTACAAACGCCACCCCTTCCGGGGTTACACTGCGTAAATTTGGCATAAAAAACCCGCCCCGAAAGACCGGACTGTTGATAATTTCATATGACGGAAAGTAGTCCACAAAATCGAAATCATTTACAGCAGTTACAGTCGCCGCGCGCAAAATAGATTTGGAAGCACTGGTCGCAACCAACACATGTTGGCCTGAATTTGTGGCCACCAGCGGCACGGGTGATACAGTAAGCAATACTCTGATATTTTTGTTGATTTCCCGCAGCAGGCTAATAGCTTGCCGCAGTTTGGCCACCACAAACTCGCTATCCTGTGCGACATACTGGTGGATATTTTTGTCAAAGTCGCCTGCTGTGGTTCCCGGGCACATGGGGTACTCAACGCCGGATTCCGTGTTGAACCACGATTCTGTCAGGCCAAGGGTAAATACAAATATATCGGCTTTTTTAACTATGGCATTAAGCGCATTGAGCGTAACATTTCGAGAGCGCATCATTTCTGCCCCGGTTTCAAACCCGTTTGGCTCGATTGCGGGGCGGAATGGATCATAAAACCGGCCGCTTTTTTGCCACACCTCCTCTGACGGAGCGGTTTTGCCGGTGGCCCAAAGCAGCCATTGCAGCAGGAGCGAAGCAGTATAGATGTTCCCGGTCCGGGCCGAGAATACATTGTAATTGAAAATGTGTTGATCTGCTTCAGAAAACTCCTTTGGGGGGTGTTCTGCATTGATCCACGAATATCCGTTTTTAATAAGAGCCTTGCTGAAGTGCTGGGCAAAACATGAGCCAAAAGTAGCTATTCTGGTTTGGGGCCGGACAGCAAATTTAGGGTCCCACAAATCCCGGATTTCCAGAGGGTTACATGCCGCAACAGCGGGTTTCCAAAAGGCTGTTTTGGGGAGGGATTTATAAGGATGCGTCATGTCTCTATTGCTAGAGACATATTTTGAAATAGGCAATATAGTTTCTGGCTGTGCGGGAATCCGGGTAAAGACCGGAGCGTCTGGCCATGCAAGAGATTGAAAAAGCAGGTGCGACCCAGTAAGGCTGTAATAGAAATGCATAACCGACTAAAGTAAAAAAGAAATCTATGACCGAAGACGTAAAACTTCCGGAAATTCAAACCTTCGAAAATGTTGTTGTAACTCCGCATGTGCGTAATGCTGCGGGCCGCACCATGCCTTCCGGGCCAATTTGGCCTGACTGGGCAAGCCAGATACTTGCGCGCCACTGTCGGCACGGTTTTCCCGAGGATCGGGAGCCGCCCTGGCCGGAAAAGGTAGAAGTATATGTGGATGAACCAATGATCTGGTGCGGTATGGCCCATCCACATTTTGGTCACTTCATGTCGGAATTTGCCCCGCGTATCCTTCAGTCCAAACAACACGGGCAGGGAAGCCCGTTGCTCTTTGGGTGCTCTTACCCGAAAATGATCGAAACGGGTGCGCTTGAGGATACCCCCAGGCACTTCCGGTTTGTACTGGATTGGTATGGTGTGAAACCGGAAGAAGTCCGTTTTTGCACCAAGGTTATGCAGGTAAAAACCCTGAAAGTAGCAGCGCAAGCCGAGCAGCTTGTAAGCTTGACCCGAAAAAAAGAACCGCCGAGTATAGCAGAGGAATACCTTGATTTACTGGATGAAAACACCGCTAGAAACAATTTTGTTCCGATTCCGAACAGAGTCGTTTATGTCTCGCGGGGCAAGATGCCGGCATTCCGGGGTAATCATCTCGCGGCCAAGTACCTTGACACGGTGCTGGAAGCCCTCGGGGTTACAGTTTATTATCCGGAGCACAATCCGCTTGGCCATCAGATTGCCACCTATGCAGGCGCGCAAGAGCTGATCTTTGCCGAAGGATCGGCCATTCATGGTGCCCAGATTTTGGGGCGAAGCTTTAATAATCTTACCATTTTAAACAGGCGCACCGATACCAGATTGGTTGAAAAAAACATGGTTCCTCGCTGTAAATACTTTTCCTTTATTGATGCCCTGAGCCATATATTTGTCTTTAATGATCCAAGCAACAAACCCATGCCGGCCTTTGCTATGGCTAAATTCAACCTTGATCAGTTGTTCAAGGATTTTAAGGATCGTGGCATAGATCTGGCGCAAGCATGGAATATGGCCGCATATAACCAAGCCGTCGAGGAAAGCTTGATGGCGTGGGTGACCGCCACCCAGAGCCGGCCCAACCGGCAGGGCCTGGAGATCGACCAATCCACGCTTATTGCTACCCTGCGACAAGCCGGGCACGGTGCTGCAGCAGATCATTTAATAGCGATTATGCCCTAGATATCGGATGCCGATGTAATTACTTTGCTTAGCAACCCGTATTTGATGGCCTCATTCGTATTCAGCCAGAAATCACGCCGCGTGTCTTTGGCAATTTTTTCCGGTGTCTGGCCGGTGGCCTCGGCAAAAATGCGTTCAAACCGTTCTTTCATAATTTCAAGCTGCTGGGCCTGAATTTCAATATCGGAGGCTTTGCCGCCAATGCCGCCACTGGGTTGATGCAGCAAAAAACGTGTATTTGGCAGGCAAAAACGGTTTTCCTTTTTGGCGCCGATAAAAATCAACGCACCGGCACTGGCCACCCAGCCAGAACCGATCACACGCACCACCGGTTTAATGAATTTAATCAGATCATGCACCATATCGCCCGATTCAACATGGCCACCGGGTGATGAAATAAACATGGTGATCGGATCATCGCTTACGGCTGCCAATGCCAACAGGCGTTCGGATGTGGTTTTGGCCAGCTTGTCGTTGATTTCGCCAACCACGGTAACATACCGGTTTTCAAAGGTAATACGCTCGGGCGAAAACGCCTTGTCTTTTTCGTCTTTATCGTCGCTCATGATCAATGCCTTATGTCTGTGTTTCCATAGCTATCGCATTTTCCCCAACAGAGTGTAAACCGCATAAATCAAAGCGGCAGGGGGCGTTGCTCGGCGATGGTTTCCATAGCGAAATAAGACGTAACCGAATCCAGTTCAACCTTTGCGATCAATCTTTGGTAAACATGGTCATAACTGGCCATATCTTGCGTGACGACCTTAAGCATATAATCATAATCCCCGCCGATGCGGAAAAAATCGATGACCTCGGGGATGGTGCCAACATGGGCGCGAAAGGTTTTTAACCAATCGGATGAATGGTGCCGCGTGCGCAACATTACAAACACCACCAGCCCCAGCCCCAGTTTCTGGCGGTCCAACACGGTTGTTTGGCCGGTGATCACCCCGTTTTGACGCAGATTTTGCAATCGTCGCCAGCAGGCATTTTGCGAAAGCCCGACAACTTCGGCCAGCTCACGCTGGGATTTTGACGAATCCTTTTGCAAAGCCGCAAGGATATTTCTATCAATTTGATCTATATTTTTAGCATTCATACGATCATTTGACACAATATTTTAGGGGAATGCAATGTAAAGCGGGATGATTATTGCCGGTTTATCGCGGAAAATACCCCGAACAGCAAGGAATCACCCAATGACATTAGATATTTTTCGCAATTCTCTGGTTACAGAAAATATTCTTGCGGATCTGCGTGATGGCCTGATTGGCGAGGGGGTGATGATTCCCTCGGCAAACGGCGATGTGCCGCTGGTCTATGCAGATTACGTGGCCTCGGGGCGGGCATTGCAGCAGGTAGAGGATTATGTGCAAAAACATGTGCTGCCATTTTACGCCAACACCCATACCGAGGATTCGTTTTGCGGGCGTTATACCGGCCAGCTGCGTGAAGCCGCGCGGGCAGAAATTGCGCGACTGACTGGCGCAAGCGATGGTAATTCCGTGGTTTTCACAGGCTCGGGCGCCACTGCGGGGCTGAACCGGTTGGTGGCATTGTTGAATGTGGACAAAGCAAAAAATCCGGTGGTTTTTATCGGGCCATACGAGCATCATTCAAACATTCTGCCATGGCGTGAAAGCCGCGCAAAAGTGGTGGAAATACCCGAAACCAAAAATGGCGGACCGGATCTGGCCGCACTGGCACAAGCGCTGGAACATCACGCGGATGCAGACCTGAAAATCGGCAGCTTTTCGGCAGCATCGAATGTAACCGGCGTGATCACCGATACCGATCCGGTAACAAGGTTGTTAAAATCCAACGGCGCGCTGGCGGTGTGGGATTATGCCGGTGGTGGCCCGTATCTGGCCATCGATATGGCAACAGGAACAGATGCGGAAAAAGACGCGGTTGTAATTTCACCCCATAAATTCCCCGGCGGGCCGGGGGCATCGGGGGTGATGATCGTGCGGGATGCAGCTGTTAAACGCCAAACGCCAACTTGGCCGGGCGGCGGCACGGTGGCCTTTGTTTCGCCGTGGGAACACGAATATCTGGATGATATTATTTCGCGTGAAGAGGCCGGAACCCCGAACATTATCGGTGATATCCGCGCGGCGCTGGCCTTTATTGTCAAAGATGTCATTGGTCAAAAAACCATCGAAGCGCGCGAGGCAGAGCTGAACGCCATGGCCATCAAAGGCTGGGCGGATAACCCGTATCTGACATTGCTTGGCACAGAAATGGACCACCGCTTGCCGATATTTTCGTTTCTGGTGCATGACGCGGCTGAAAACAGCATCCATTACGCCGAGGTCACCCAAAAGCTGAGCGACATTTACGGCATCCAGTCCCGTGGCGGCTGCGCCTGTGCAGGGCCATACGGCCATCGGCTGCTGGAGGTAGACCAACCCCATTCAGAATCCCTGCACCGGCAGCTAAGTGCTGGTGATCTGCAAGCCAAACCCGGCTGGATCCGCCTGAATTTCAGTTATTTGATGAATGACAAAACTGCGCAATACATCATCGATAGCGTTGATGAACTGACCCGTGATCTGGCCAGCCAGCACCGTCTGGCAGGCTGAAAGGCATTGAATTAACACCATCACATTACGCCAAAGCCGGCCAGCGCTTGGCTTTTGAGGGAAGGTCGCTTAAATGGGTTCATAAGAGCAGCACTAAAACGTGAACGGCTTATATAGAACCCACCAAGGAAAATTGATGGCAACGCCTTCTCCTTTAGTCAGCATCATAACCCCGAGCCATAATTGCGCGTCTGTGATCACAGAAACACTGCGCAGCGTGCAATCCCAGACCTTTACGGATTGGGAGCATATCATCATTGATGACGCCTCCACCGACAATAGCCGTGTCATCCTTGAAGCCCATTGCGACCAGGAACCGCGTGCGCGCTGGATCGGGCTTTCGCAAAATCAGGGCGCGGCGGTGGCACGCAATGCGGGAATAGACGTGGCGCGCGGGCGCTATATTGCTTTTCTGGATTCAGATGATCTTTGGTATCCCGAAAAACTGCGCGCCCAGCTGGAATTTATGAACAAGGGGAATATTGCATTTTCGTTTTGCAGCTATGATAAAATCGATGAACAGGGTAAAATTATCGGAGAAGTAATTGCGCCAAAGCAACAGCGATACAGAGATCTTTTGAAAAACAATACGATTGGCTGCCTTACCATGATGTATGACACCAAAAAACTGGGTAAAATCCCCATGCCGCTTATCCGCTTAGCACAGGATTTGGGGTTATCCTTGAGTCTGTTAAAAAAGACTAAATATGCCTATGGCATGCAGGATAAACTAGCCCAATACCGCATTCGCAGCAATTCAATTTCGGCCAACAAAGCCAGCGCTGCCAAATTCACATGGAAGCTGTATCGCGAGGTTGAAAAACTGCCTTTGCCCAAAGCAATTTATTATTTCACACATTACGCTGTGAACGGCATCATCAAAACATATCTGAAATAATGCAGGGAGCCGGATGATGGATGCACAAATCATGCTAATCGGAAGTTCTGGTCGCGTTGGCAAAATGGTTGGTGCTGGCTGGCGAAGCTCAAATCGCCCATGGCGTAATGCACCCTTTCAGGTTCGCAATGGCACGGCGCCAATATCACCCGGAAAAATTGTCTGGGATGTGGATAATGGTTTGGAACCTCTTTTGCGCTGGATAGAAAGCTATGGCGAGATATCGGCTTTTGTTGTTTTGGCAGGAACCACACCGGCGACTGGCGCAGACATGGGTGCAAATATCCATATTGCAACAAAATATCTGGATGCTGCGCTGGCGGCATCTGTGCCCCGTGTATTGCTGGCCTCTTCTTCGGCAGTTTATGGCCCGGGCGATGGCACGCCCCTTTCCGAGACCGCTGCATGTAACCCGATAAATGCTTACGGCGTATCAAAACGGAAAATGGAGCAGGCCGCCGAACCCTATAAAGACGCAGGGCTAGATGTTTGTTGTTTGCGCATCGGCAACATAGCGGGCGCGGATGCAATGCTGTTAAATGCAGCCTCTGCGACATCAAAAAACCCGATACGGATAGATCAATTTCCGGATGGCAAAGGGCCGCTCAGGTCATATATCGGCCCAAGCGCCTTTGGTGATTGCCTTGGGCAACTGGCCACCCATACCGGTTCACTGCCATTTTTATTGAATGTGGCAGCGCCAAACCCTGTCCATATGGAAAGTTTGGCGGATGCTGCGTTACTGCCATGGGCTTATCGCGCTGCGCCAGCTGTCGCGATACAAAACATCTCATTGGAGTGTCAGGCCTTGTGTGATCTGGTCAATTTTCCTATGAATGCGGCGAAGCCTAGGGAGATTGCCTTGGATTGGCTGGAGCATCGAGACCAATGACGTTTTCAAAACGGATATTTGACTTAATCGTTGCTGTGATCCTGTCCATAGTTTTGCTGCCGGTAATTGTGATCACATCACTTGCGATCCTTATTCTGGATGGGCGGCCGGTATTTTTTATCTCGGAGCGGATGCACAGCCCGCAACAGGGCTTTCAGCTCATAAAGTTTCGCACCATGAAGCCCTCGATTGAAAATCGCGGTGTATCGGGAGGGGACAAAAATGCCCGCATTACCCGTACGGGCCGTTTCCTCAGGCGCTCCAGATTAGACGAGCTTCCCCAGCTTTTTAACGTGTTTCGTGGCGATATCAGCTTTGTAGGGCCGCGCCCGCCTTTGCGTCAATATGTTGAGCGGTTCCCCGAAATTTACGCACAGGTGCTTTTGTCCCGCCCGGGGATCAGCGGGCTGGCCTCGGTTTTATATCATGAACATGAGGAGCGCCTGCTTGAGCGGTCAACCAGCCTTGACGAAACCGACGCGATATATGCCCGTATCTGCATCCCGCGCAAAGCCAAACTGGACCTGATTTATCAAGCAAACCGGACACTTTGTTACGATATAAAAATCATGCTGATGACAGTTTTTAAGTCTTTGCGTTAGGGTTGGGACATATAGGGGCGCCATGATCTGGTTGATTTCAAGAACTGGCTGAAAGCATTGAGATCAAGGTGGCCAAGGCAAACAGCATTCTGACCAAGGTGCAGGTTCAGGCGCCGAAAAAGACGAAGTCGGGTGGTGAGGCCTGTGGGCGGGGTCGGCGCGCGAATAATAGACGGGACCCTGACCTCTGGAAAAGCGTGCGTGTATCTTGACAGAACTCGCCCCCCACCCTAAATACATCCCGTTAGCACTCCACGGTGGTGAGTGCTATTGACGTAAAACCACCTGAATTATTTGGACAAACCAAAGGGAGCATCCAAAAATGGCATTTACACCATTGCATGACCGCGTTGTTGTTCGTCGTCTCGACGAAGAAGAAAAAACAGCTGGCGGCCTTATCATTCCTGATTCCGCAAAAGAAAAACCTTCGACAGGTGAAATCGTTTCCGTTGGTGCAGGCGCACGCGACGAAGACGGTGATCGCATCGCCATGGACGTAAAAGCCGGCGACCAAGTGTTGTTTGGCAAATGGTCCGGCACCGAAGTCAAGATTGACGGCGAAGACCTGTTGATCATGAAAGAATCCGACATCATGGGCATTCTGGCCTAATCAATCGTTTCCTAACATAATTTGAGGAGCATCCAAAATGGCTGCAAAAGACGTAAAATTCGGCACTGACGCCCGCAATCAAATGCTGGCTGGCGTAGACATTCTCGCCAATGCTGTAAAGGTAACCCTCGGCCCCAAAGGCCGTAACGTGGTTATCGACAAATCATTCGGCGCACCGCGCATCACCAAAGACGGCGTGACCGTTGCCAAAGAGATCGAGCTTGAAAACAAGTTTGAAAACATGGGCGCACAGATGGTCAAAGAGGTTGCCTCGCGCACCAATGACACAGCTGGCGACGGCACAACAACTGCTACCGTTCTGGCACAAGCGATTGTTCGCGAAGGCATGAAATCGGTTGCAGCGGGCATGAACCCGATGGACCTGAAACGCGGCATTGATCTGGCTGTTTCAACCGTTGTCGAGGGCATCATCGCCTCGGCGCGCCCTGTAAACGACACCGAAGAAGTTGCACAAGTTGGCACAATTTCGGCCAATGGCGAAGCCGCGATCGGCCAGCAAATTGCTGACGCCATGCAGCGCGTTGGCAACGAAGGCGTGATCACTGTTGAAGAAAACAAAGGTCTGGAAACAGAAACCGAAGTGGTTGAAGGCATGCAGTTTGACCGCGGTTACCTGTCGCCATATTTTGTGACCAACCCTGAAAAAATGATCTCCGACATGGAAGATTGCCTGATCTTGTTGCACGAAAAGAAATTGTCGTCGCTTCAGCCAATGGTGCCTTTGCTGGAAACTGTTATCCAGTCCGGCAAGCCATTGATGATCATTGCCGAAGACGTTGACGGCGAAGCGCTGGCGACTTTGGTGGTTAACAAACTGCGCGGTGGCCTGAAAATCGCGGCTGTCAAAGCCCCCGGTTTTGGCGATCGTCGCAAAGCCATGTTGCAGGACATTGCTATCCTGACCGGTGGTCAAGTGATCTCCGAAGATCTGGGTATGAAGCTTGAATCTGTTGGTCTTGAAATGCTGGGCACTGCCAAGCGCGTCACCATCACCAAAGACGAAACAACCATCATTGATGGTGCAGGTTCCAAAGCTGAAATCGAAGCACGTGTTGCCCAGATCAAAGCCCAGATTGAAGAAACCACATCTGATTATGACCGTGAAAAACTGCAAGAACGTCTGGCCAAACTGGCTGGCGGTGTTGCTGTTATCCGCGTTGGTGGTTCTACCGAGATCGAAGTCAAAGAACGCAAGGACCGCGTTGATGATGCCTTGAACGCGACCCGTGCGGCCGTGCAAGAAGGTGTTGTTGTTGGTGGTGGTGTGTCACTGGTTCAAGGTGCAAAAGCACTGGCTGGCCTGACAGGCGACAATGCTGACCAAGACGCCGGTATTTCCATCGTGCGCCGCGCGCTCGAAGCGCCGCTGCGTCAGATTGCTGAAAACGCAGGTGTTGACGGTGCGGTTGTTGCAGGCAAAGTTCGCGAAAGCGACGATGTGACATTCGGCTTTAACGCGCAAACCGAAGAATATGGCAACATGTTCGATTTTGGTGTGATTGATCCGGCCAAAGTAGTGCGCACCGCATTGCAAGACGCCGGTTCGGTTGCGGGTCTGTTGATCACCACCGAAGCCATGGTAGCTGACAAACCGGCACCGGCAGCACCAGCTGGCGGCGGCATGCCAGACATGGGCGGCATGGGCGGCATGGGCGGCATGATGTAAGCCACGCCTTGGCGTCAAGAATTGAGGGTCGCCTTCGGGCGGCCCTTTTTTATTACCAAGCGGCAATACGACACCTGAAATTCCTTATGAAAAACGAAATAACCTACCACCGCCTGAATCCCGACAACGCCCGCCTTTTGATTGGGTCCGATATTTTTGACAAACCGGTTGGTCCAAAACGACTAACAGATTTTATTAATCATCCCGCGCGTTATATGAAAAACTGTTGGCAACGCGACAAACAAAAGACATTGTTGGTTATGATCGGGACCGGGCGATGGGTGATTGATTTCGGGCAATGGCGGCAAAGTATCGCAAATAATTGACTTGGCATTGACCGGTTTTCACCCCATATACCGTTAATGATTTCCCGCTCCTTTATTTCGCTTTGGCATCATATTCGATATGCCCCGCTTTTTGCGGCGATAACCTCGTCCAAGGGGCGGCGGTTTGATCGGCGTGCCAAGGCATTGGGGGCGATATTCGGATTTGGCATTCGCATGTATCCATTCGCGCGGCGCAAATTCAATAAAGAAATCAAGCGAGTTTTCCCAGATATTTCGCGGGCTGAACGCCGGAAATTGCGCAAAAACATGGCGCGAAACATGGGTCAGACCTTGTTTGAAATTTACCATGCCAAGGAATTTCAGGCCTTTCACAAAGAAATCAATGTTGCCGGGCCGGGGTTGGCGACGCTGGAACAGGCCCGCAAAAACGGCAAAGGCGCGATTATTGTTTCGGGGCATTTTGGCCAATGGGAGGCCATTCGGCTTTTTCTAAAAGAACGCGGTATGGAAACCGGCGCAGTCTATCGGCGGCAGAAAAACCGCCATTACCAGCGGCGTTTGCTGGCGGGAATTGAATCGGTTGGCCAGCCGATTATGGCCTCTGATGCCAACGGCACCCGCAATCTTGTGCGGCATTTACGCAATGGTGGTTTTGTGGCAATTCTGCTGGACGAAAAATCAGCCGACGGGGCACGGTTGCCGTTTTTGGGCCATGAGGCCCTAACCTCGGTTTCAGCAGCGCGATTGGCGTTGAAATTTGATGTGCCGATGGTGCCCGCATATGGCACCCGCATTGGTGACGGCAGCAATTTTCAGGTCGATTTTGAGGCCGAGATCCCCCCGAGTGACACCCTGACCATGACCCGGGCATTTAATGACAGCCTGTCCAGACGCATACTTGAAAACCCCGAACAATGGTACTGGATGCTGCGCCGCTGGAAGGGTGCCGATTAGCTTTTCTTGGGCTGACTGAGCTTATCTACACTAAATGTTGCGTAAATTCTGTGGATAGAATATATTAATACTGTCTTACAATAACACCGGAACAGGGAATACTAAAATGGGTAAAAGAGACGATCTAATTGCGGTTTATGCCGCTGATCTTAAAGAAAAATGTGGCATGACACCGGATATGGACCTGCTGACCAAAGTCACCATCGGCTGCGGACCATCGATTTATAACGCTGATGCATCCACGGTTGCGGGGTCGCAGGCGTCGGAACTGGCAACGGTAAAAGACAATTTTCTGGTCAAAAAGCTGGGCCTGAAAGACGGGCCGGAATTGATGGATGCCATCAATGCTGCCATTGAAACCTATGGCAAATCCAACCGCAACAAATATCGCGCGGTAATTTATTATATGCTGACCAAGAAATTCGGCAAAGAATCCGTTTATAAATAAATCAAAGCGTTTCCAGATAGCTTGAATCAGAATTCATCCTGAGTGTGGATGATTTCTGATGATTTTTATGCTATGAAATCTGGAAACGCTCTAATCGGAAATGGGGCTGATACGATTTTCATGCCCCATTTTCCGCCCCGGTTTTGCAATATCTTTGCCATAAAGATGCAGGCCGATATTTGCATCTTGCGAATATGCATCATCGCCAATCAGGTTGGTCATCACCACATTTGAATGGCGCTGCCCGTCGCCCAAAGGCCATCCGGCCACGGCGCGGATATGTTGTTCGAACTGGTCAATCAAACAGCCATTCTGGGTCCAGTGACCCGAATTATGCACCCGAGGCGCGATCTCGTTCACGATCAGGCCGGATGCTGTCACAAACAGCTCCACCCCCATCACCCCGACATAATCAAGCGCATTTAAAATACGCCCCGCCAGAATAACCGCATCGGTTTGCTGCGCCAGCGTCAGGTTTGCGGGCACGGTGGTTGTGTGTAAAATACCGCTTTGATGCACGTTTTCACCGGGGTCATAACAGGCGACCTCGCCATTTTGATTGCGCGCGGCAATCACTGAAACCTCGCGTTCAAAATTGACAAACCCTTCCAGCACCGCAGGGGCGCCGTTCAGGGCGTTAAAGGCGGTTGTGGCCTCGGCAATATCATCAATGCGGATCTGCCCCTTGCCATCATAGCCAAAGCGGCGGGTTTTTAGAATGCACGGCGTGCCAATGGTTTGCAGGGCCGATTGCAAATCTTCCAGCGTATCAATCTGCGCAAAAGCTGCCACATTCAGGCCAAGGTTTTGCAAAAACGCTTTTTCAACAATCCGGTCCTGACTGGTGGCCAGTGATTTGCGGTTGGGGTGAATGGGGCGCAGGGTTTCCAGATGGTCAAGCGCCGCTGTCGGGATGTTTTCGAATTCATAAGTGATCACATCGACAGCATTGGCAAAAGCACCAAGCGCTGCCAGATCATCATAACCAGCAGTGGTCACCGCATCGGCAACCTGACCGGCGGGCGGGTTTGATCCGGGTTCGAAAATATGGGTATTCAACCCCAGACGGCTGGCGGCAACCGCCAGCATCCGCCCCAGTTGCCCACCGCCCAATATGCCGATTGTGCCCCCCGGTTTCAGCATTTCAACCATCGCGCGGATCCAGCGCAATGGCATCGGTCTGCGCGGCGCGATAGGCATCAAGCCTTGCGGCCAACGCAGCATCATGATTGGCCAGAATTGCCGCGGCCAGCAGCCCTGCATTGGCAGCGCCAGCGGCACCGATTGCCAAGGTGCCCACCGGAATGCCCTTTGGCATCTGCACAATGGAAAGCAGTGAATCCTGCCCCGAAAGCGCGGCAGATTTCACCGGCACACCGAGCACCGGAATGCGGGTTTTTGCCGCCACCATGCCGGGCAAATGTGCAGCACCGCCAGCACCGGCGATGATCACCTGTAACCCTGCTTCAACCGCGCCGGATGCATATTCAAACATGCGATCCGGGGTGCGATGGGCGCTGACAATGCGGGTTTCATAGGCCACGCCCAGTATTTCCAGCACATTTGCCGCCTCGATCATGGTTGGCCAATCCGATTGGCTGCCCATGATAATTCCGACCTGTGGGGTTTGCATGCCGCGCTCCTTGCAAAAAGGCAACATACCGCTGCCATGGCAGATTTCAAGCAATAATATCGGGGTTTAGGGCATCGGATATACGGGCGATTTTATCTTTCAGTGCCAGTTTACGGCGTTTTAGCCGCTGTAGCGTCAACATATCGACCCGCCGCGATTCTTGCAGTGCGTGGATTGCCTCGTCCAGATCACGGTGATCTTGCTGAAAGGTTCGCAATTCATACCGCAATACCTCGGCTTGGGTCATGGTCGGGGGCGATTTCATGCGATATTCCTGTGATTTATGCCAGTCTATAGCGGAACAAAGCATGCAGCTACTTGTTTTAGGTCAAAAAACCCGCATATTCAGGGTATTGTCGCTGAATGTCAGGGCAATTGACCCAAGTCGCTTTGATAAGGACTTTTACATGACCAAATCCAGTTTTTCCGCGCACCCGTATCTTTTGGGCTTTGAACAGCTTGACCGGCTGGTGGAACGCTCGGCGCGCAATGATGGTTACCCCCCTTATAATATCGAACAAAGCGGCCCCAATGCCTATCGTATTACGCTGGCAGTGGCCGGATTTGCCGAGACGGAATTGCACATCACGGTTGAGGAAAACCAGCTTATGGTACGGGGTGTCCAGCCTGCGGATGCCGAGGGCAGGGTGTTTTTGCATCGTGGTATTGCAGCGCGCCAGTTCCAGCGGTCATTTGTGCTGGCAGACGGGGTTGCGGTGTTGGGTGCCTCGCAGGAAAACGGTTTGTTGCATATTGATCTGGACCGCACGATGCCTGAAACCGTGGTGCAAGCCATTAAAATAAATCAAAATAAATAAATCAGTGACGTTGGCTTATGCTTTGATGCGCACCATAGCCGCGTCATAAACCGCGCCCATAAACACCCGTGCCTTGACCCGTTTGCTGGCCACTTCCAGCGTATAGTCCCCTGCCAGCACAAAATCTGCGTCAACAGCTTTGCTGCGCACAAACCCATAGCCAACCGATTTACCGATCGTGTATCCATACCCCGCCGAAGACAGCCAGCCGATGCGTTCTCCGTTTCTAAAGATGGTTTCGCGGCCAAGCAAAACTGTATCAGGGTCATCCACCAAAAAACCTGCCATCAGTTTATTTACACCGTTGGTTTTTTGCACGGCCATGGCAGCACGGCCCTTGAAATCAACCTTGCTGCGCAGCTTTACCGCCCAGCCTAACCCCGCTTCAAACGGAGTGTGATCTGGGCCAATATCGGCGCCCCACGCCCGATAGCCTTTTTCAAGGCGCAGGGATTCAATGGCGCGATACCCGGCGTTTATCAGGCCATAACGGTTGCCGGCTTCCATCAATGTGCTGTAAACTTCCAAGGCATGTTCAATAGGAAAATGCAGTTCCCAGCCGAGTTCACCAACATAAGTAACGCGCAGGGCCAGAACATTATGGCCTGCGATCTGGATGGTTTTGCAGGTTCCAAATGCAAAACCCTCGTTGCTGAAGGTATCTCGGGATACCCGAACCATAATGCGCCGCGCAGCTGGTCCCATCAAAGATAAAACCGCATTTTCATTGGTGACATCACGCAGGGTGCATTCCAAGCCAGCAGGGATATTGCGCTTGATCCAGTCAAAATCACGGGTGGCAAAGCCGGTGCCGGTGACAATGTAAAACCGATCGTTCGCAACCCGCGCCACGGTCAAATCACACTCGATTCCCCCTGCATCATTCAGCATTTGGGTATAGATCAATGCACCGACAGGGCGGTCAACATTATTGCTGCAAATCCAGTCAAGCGCGGCGCATGCATCCGGCCCTTCCAGCTCAAACTTGGCAAAAGAGCTTTGGTCAAACAGCGCGGCCGCCTCGCGGCAGGCTTTGTGTTCGCGCCCGACCGCATCAAACCAGTTTTGACGCCCAAAACCGTATTCATCAGCCGCGGTCACGCCTTGGGTGGCAAACCAGTTTGGTCGCTCCCAACCCAGTTTTTCGCCAAAAACCGCGCCTTGGTCTTTTAAGGTCTGGTAAAGCGGTGAAAGCCGGTTTTCGCGCACCGACCGGTTTTCCTCCAGCGGCCAATCCATGGTGTAATGTTTGCCATAGGCCTCCACGGTGCGGCTGCGCACCCAGTCAACATCGCGGTGCGGTTGCCCGAATCGCCGAATGTCAGCCGACCATAAATCATAAGGCGGGCCACCATTGGCCACCCATTCCGCCAAGGCCATACCAGCACCGCCCCCTGCTGCGATGCCAAAGGCATTAAAGCCCGCACCAACAAAGAAATTCGCCAGTTCCGGCGCCTCGCCGATGATGAAATTACCATCGGGGGTAAAGCTCTCTGGCCCGTTGGTCAGGGTTTTGATGCCCGCGGTTTCCAAGGCCGGCACCCGCCCCAGCGCCAATTCCATCAATGGTTCAAAATGGTCAAAATTGCTGTCGAGCAGCATATAATGGAAACCCTTCGGAATGCCATCCACAGCCCAAGGGATCGGGTTGTTTTCATAGCCCCCCATCACCAGCCCGCCGACTTCTTCCTTATAATAGGTCAGACGGTCAGGGTCGCGCAGGGTGGGCAGGTTTTTTGGCATGGCTTTGATGGGTTCGGTCACCATATACTGGTGTTCCATGCTGACCAGCGGCACAGAAACGCCAAAACGGGCGGCGAAATCACGGGTCCATTGACCAGCACAGATAATGACTTTTTCACAGGCAATCCGGCCATGTTCGGTGATAACGGCAATAATACGGCCTTTGTCGATCTTAAGATCCAGCGCGCTGATATCTTCAAATATTTGCGCGCCAGCCATCCGTGCGCCCTTGGCAAGGGCCTGGGTGATGTCAGACGGATTGGCCTGACCGTCGGTCGGCATAAAGGCAGCACCTATAACATCGTCCACATTCATCAAGGGCCATAAATCGAGAGCTTCTTGCGGGCTAAGCAATTCCATTTCCAACCCGAAAGAATGGGCGGTTGTCGCCTGACGCTGGACTTCGATCCAGCGATCAGGGTTGCAAGCCAGCCGCAAACCGCCATTCATTTTCCAGCCGGTGCCAAGGCCGGTTTCAGCTTCTAGCGCTTTATAAAGATCAACGGAATAGCCCAGCAAGCGGGTGATATTGGCGTTGGAGCGCAATTGCCCCACCAGCCCCGCCGCATGAAATGTGGTGCCGGATGTCAGCTTTTTGCGCTCCAGCAGCGTGCATTCCACCCCCATTTTGGCAAGATGATAAGCGGTGGAACACCCCATGATGCCGCCACCGATAATAACTGTTTTTGACGAAGACGGCAGAGGTTTCATGGGCCACCTTTAGCTTTGTTTGAACATCTCGTGGGCGCGTTCAAACCGCGCGATTTGCTCCAGTGTATAGGGCGCATAATCAATGTCTAGCGTTGATGTCAGTTCTGACAACATGCTCCACAAGACCTCGCGCAGCAGGCTGGCGGTTTTCATGGCGTGATAGCGACGCAACAGGCCAGCGGTGACGGGTGTTTCAAAATAGGTTTCCAGCAGGAATGTTTCTGTGGCCGCGTCAAAACTGTTATTCGAGGCTAGCCCGCCCAGATCAAACAAGGGGGTGTTAAAGCCGCCATAATCCCAGTCAATCAGCCAAAGGCGTTTTCCGTCATCCAGAATATTGGCGGCCAGCCAGTCATTATGGCAAAAAGCAATGTCAAAAGGCCCGGCGGCGGCCTCCAACGCGCTGTTTATTTCCATATATTCAGATAGTTTGCTTGCGTAACCGGTGCCACGTTCTGAAAGGTTTTTTCCATAATCGCGGATGGCGTGAAACACCCAGAAAATCAGGGCAGGGCCGTGAAAATGCTGCGGGATGTCGCGGTGGCAGCGCTGCATTAAGGGGATGATACGGGCCAGTGTATCCGAGTCTTGAACATCTTTTTCAGTTAATGTTTTGGCCTCGATAAAATCAATTACCGTCATGCCGTTTTCAGCATAATGCACTTTTGGTGAAAGTCCTGCCAGATGTGCGGCGCGGCTGGCGGCCAGATCGCCAAATCGCATCAGGTTATGTTCGGGAATGTCGCTGCCATTGCGCAAAACATATTTTTTAGCGCCATCCGTGATGATGAAATTGAGGTTGGTTAGCCCGCCACTCAGCGGGGCTATTTCAATTTCATTCTGCCACAGCGGCAGGGCACGGATTTTAGAAAACAATTCGGTCATGTGTTTCCTCAAAAAGGGCAATTAGCCGTCTATCAAGGCGGTTGGTTTTGCGAATTCTATCAAAGCAGGCATATTGTCCAGCGATACCTTTTGCCCGTCAACCCGAACGCCCAATTCCTTTAGCGAGGCAAAAGCACGCGACAGGTTTTCGGGGGTCATGCCCAGATAGGATGCAAGCCGGCGCTTTTCATATTTCAAAAGGAACTGGGTGGCGCCATCGTTTTTTTTGCCGGTTTTTATCAGATAATTGGCCAAGCGTTCTTTCGAGGTGCGCAGCTTTAACCCCTTGGCATGGCGAATTCCGGCCCTGTAATATTCTGCCAGCTCTGAGACGATGCTTTTGGCAAATTCCGGGTCGTTTTCGAATGTTTGGCGCACATCTTCGGATGGCAGCATAACAATAAGGGATTTTTCACCGGTGCGGGCTGACATTAAATAGGGCCCCTTATTGATGGTTGCCGCCAGAATAAAGCTGGAAACCGGCCAAACCGTTGCCAATGTTGTTTCGTTTTTATCCCAGTTTGCAAACAATTCTACTGAACCTGAAATCACGATATATAAAAAATCCGACGGGTCTCCCTCGGTGATTAGCTCTACATTCGGGGGGAAATTTTGCGCATAGGCTGCTTGGGTCAGGGACGCAAAAGACCGGTCGGAAATATTTTTGAACAGATCGATTCCGCGAATCTCTTTTAGGCGGTCAGGGGTCACGCTGATGCTCCGAAGCTTATTTGACAATTATCAAGTTAGAGTTGGTAACATGTTAAGCTGCACCATGACAACTCTTTTGCTGCGGTTGAAATATTAGCAATCGCACGGGCTGCAATTATCAATAACTCGTTGATTTATAAAAGGTTTTTGATTTATTGACCTGAATCAAATCTTAGTTGATCCGGGGTGTGCGAAGAGAAAACAAGCGCGTAGAAGGTTTTTTACACGTCATAATTGGCACGATGAGCAAGCAAGCTGCTGCGAATTCAGGTGCGCTTATAAGAGACAAGGGACAGAAGATGGAAATTGAAAACAAGGCCACCCGATTATGGGGTAATTTTTTCAAAGTAAATATGGTTCAAATCCGCACCTTCCACATGACGTGGTTCGCGTTTTTTGCCGCGTTTTTTGCTTGGTTCGGCATTGCGCCCTTGATGATTATCGTGCGCGACGAGCTGGATCTGACAAAATCCCAGGTGGGCTGGACCATTATCGCATCCGTGTCGATGACGGTTTTTGCACGTTTTCTGATCGGTTGGTTATGCGATCGGTATGGCCCGCGTCTTACTTTTACCTGGTTGATGGTTCTTGGCGCGTTTCCGGTGGCGGGCATTGGTTTGGCGGACAGTTTTGAAAGCTTTCTGTTTTTCCGTTTGCTGATTGGCATGATTGGTGGCGCATTTGTAATTACCCAATACCATACAACCATGATGTTTGCGCCCAATATTGTGGGCACAGCCAATGCCACCAGCGCCGGTTGGGGTAATCTTGGCGGCGGTGTTACGCAATTGGTTATGCCGCTGATTTTCTCGGGGTTGATCATCATGTTCGGCCTGACCGATGCACAGGCATGGCGCATGTCGATGGTTGCAGTTGGTGTTGTGATCTTTTTTGTCGGCATTGCCTATTTCTTTGCCACGCAAGACACGCCAAATGGCAGCTTTAAGGAATTGCGCGCCCAAGGCAAAATGGAGCCGAAAAAGAAGGTTACCGGCGAATACTTCAAAGCCATGAAGGATTACCGCGTCTGGGTGCTTTTTCTGATTTACGGCGCCTGTTTCGGTATTGAGCTAACCGTCAACAACACAGCCGCATTGTATTTCTATGATTACTTTGATGTTAATCTGGTCACGGCCGGTGCCATCGCGGCTTCATTCGGTTTGATGAACATTTTTGCCCGCACATTGGGTGGCATTTTTGGCGATAACTTCGGGTCTATCTGGGGCTTGCGCGGCCGCGCATTCTGGTTGTTCATCGTGCTGTTGGGCGAGGGCATTGCCCTGATGATCTTTAGCCAGATGAATGTGCTGTTTCTGGCGATACCGATGCTGATTGTCTTTTCGCTATTCACCCAGATGGCCGAGGGCGCGACTTATTCGGTGGTGCCGTTCATCAACAAAAAAGCCTTGGGCGCGGTTGCCGGCATTGTTGGCGCGGGCGGTAATGCCGGTGCGGTTGCAGCCGGGTTCCTGTTCAAGGGTGCGATGGAATGGAACGATGTGTTTTTCACCATTGGCGTGGTGGTTGTAATCGCTTCCTTCCTGACTTTCTTTTTACGCTTTAGCCCTGAACAGGAAGCCGAAGAAAAAGCCCTGTTTGAAAAAGCCAATCTTGATCTGCTGAAAATACGGGCAGACCGCGCCAATGCGGCATTGGCCAATTCGGCCAAGGTCGTTTCCGATTACAACAAGAATAACAGCAAGCAAATCTGACACTGCTGCGGGGCAATCATGCCCCGTTCCATAATAACATTCATCAAGGAGAATACCTTTGGGACAAGATCTTCGAAACTGGAAACCGGATGATGATGCCTTTTGGCAATCCACCGGCAAATCCATCGCCACCCGAAATCTCTGGATTTCGATCCCCAGCCTTTTATCCGGCTTTGCGGTATGGCTGTATTGGGGCATCATCACGGTGCAAATGTTGAACCTGGGCTTTGATTTTGAAAAATCGGACCTGTTCACGCTGGGCGCCATTGCCGGCCTGACCGGCGCAACCCTGCGCATTCCATCCACCTTTTTCATTCGCATTGCCGGTGGGCGAAACACCATCGTTTTCACCACGGCACTGCTGATGATTCCGGCGATTGGTGCGGGTATTGCCTTGCAAAACCCTGATACGCCCCTGTGGAAATTCCAGATTCTGGCGCTGCTTTCGGGTATCGGTGGTGGTAACTTTGCTTCCTCCATGTCCAATATCAGCTTTTTCTACCCCAAGAAAATTCTGGGCTATGCGCTGGGCATGAATGCCGGCCTTGGTAATTTTGGTGTTACTACCATGCAGATCGTTATTCCGCTGGTTATGACATTCGGTATTTTTGGTGGCGAGGCGATGATACTGGAGCAAACCTCCGGCACCCTGATTGGGAAAATCGAGGCAGGCACGCCGACCTATATCCAGAATGCCGGTTTTATCTGGCTGGTTCTGCTGATCCCGTTGGCGGTTCTGGGCTGGTTTGGCATGAACAATATTCGTGATGAACATGTTTCACCCGATATTCCCAACCCGATCGGGGCTTTTGCAATCATTACCTTTATGCTGATGATCGGGCTTATGACTGCGGCCTTTGGCCTGTGGCTGATGCTGCCCGCAACCGATGGCGGCTTGCCGGTTTCGGGGATTGGCTTGTCAAAATGGGTGGTATTGCCAATTGTTATCATCCTGACCGTGGTGCTTTTGAAGATGATCCCGGGTGCGGTTGGCCAGAACCTGACCCGCCAGTACCAGATTTTCAAAAACAAACACACATGGGCAATGACCATCATCTATATCATGACCTTTGGCTCGTTCATTGGCTATTCGGCGGCGCTGCCGCTGACCATCAAGGTTGTGTTCGGGTTCCAGCACATCATGGTTGACGGGGTTATGACCCATGATACCATTAATGCGGCTGGCCCGTCAGCCCTGATGTTTGCCTGGATGGGACCATTCATTGGCGCCTTGATCCGCCCGTTCGGTGGTATGCTGGCGGATAAACTGGGCGGTGCCCGTGTGACACAATGGATATCTTTTGTCATGGTTGGTGCAGCGATCGGTGTCGCGTATATCTTGCAGCTGGCCTATGCGTCAGCCACTCCGCAAGATTACTTTGTGCCGTTTATGGCGCTGTTCTTGCTGTTATTTGCTGCCACCGGCATTGGCAACGGCTCCACATTCCGTACCATTGCGATTGTGTTCAACAAAGAACAAACCGGCCCTGTGCTGGGCTGGACATCGGCTGTTGCCGCTTATGGTGCCTTTATCATCCCGAAAGTGTTCGGAGAGCAAATGGGTGCCGGTACACCGGAATATGCCCTTTACGGTTTCGCGGCTTTCTATGCGGTTTGTATCGCCATTAACTGGTGGTTCTATTTGCGACCCAACGCATATGTGAAAAACCCGTAAAACCCCGCGATCACGGTGCCGGCGTTTCCCCTCTTTTCGCCGGCACCATTTTAATAATATGGAGAGAAAAACATGAGCCATCTACTTGACAGGTTGAACTTCCTGAAAAGCAACAAAGTTGATACATTTGCGGACGGACACGGTTTGACCACCGATGAAAACCGCGACTGGGAGGACCGCTACCGCGATCGCTGGCGCCACGATAAAATCGTGCGTTCCACCCACGGGGTGAATTGTACCGGGTCTTGTAGCTGGAAAATTTACGTCAAATCGGGTATTGTTACCTGGGAAACCCAGCAAACCGATTATCCGCGCACCCGCGCCGGAATGCCCAACCACGAACCGCGCGGCTGTGCGCGCGGGGCATCCTATAGCTGGTATCTTTATTCCGCCAACCGCGTAAAAACCCCGCTGATCCGGGCGAAATTGCTAAAAGCCTACCGTGGCCTTCGCAAAGACAATTCTCCGATCGAAGCATGGACAAAGCTGCAAAATGATCCGATTTTGCGCGCGCTATATGTGAAATCACGCGGCAAAGGCGGGTTTGTTCGGGCCGATTGGGAAGAATCAACCGAAATTATTGCCGCCGCCAATGCCTATACTGCCAAAACATACGGCCCTGACCGCGTTTTCGGGTTCTCTCCTATCCCGGCAATGTCGATGGTTTCCTATGCGGCTGGCTCTCGCTATCTCTCCTTGCTTGGTGGCACATGTATGTCGTTTTACGACTGGTATTGTGATCTGCCGCCAGCATCGCCGATGACATGGGGTGAACAAACCGACGTGCCGGAATCGGCTGACTGGTATAACGCCGGTTATCTGTTGCTTTGGGGCAGTAACGTGCCGCAAACCCGCACACCCGACGCGCATTTTTACACCGAGGCGCGGTATCGCGGCACCAAATCCGCCGTGATTTCCCCCGATTATTCCGAGGCCGCCAAGTTTGGCGATATATGGCTGGCCCCAAAAGCCGGCACAGACAGCGCGTTGTCGATGGCCATGGGCCATGTGATTTTGCGCGAATTCCATCTGGACCGCCAAGCCAAGTATTTTGAGGATTACGCCCGTAAATACACCGATATGCCAATGCTGGTAGTGATCGATGAACAAGACGGCAAGCTGGTGGCAGGGCGGCAATTGCGTGCTGATGACCTGAAAGGCAAGCTGGGCCAGAAAAAGAACCCTGAATGGAAAACCGTTGCTATTGACGGCGCTACGGGCAATCTTGTGCCGCCCAATGGCTCGGTCGGGTTTCGCTGGGATGGTTCTGGTGAATGGAACCTCGAGGAACGCGCCAAAGGCAAAGACACAAACCTTAAGCTGTCGCTGGTTCTGGAAGAAGACCATGACGAAATCGTCGGCGTCGATTTCCCCTATTTTGGCGGCGAGGCCACCGAAAACTTTGTCAAATGCCAGCACCCCGATGTTTTAACCCGCAACATTCCAGTCAAGAAAATCACCGTGAATGGTGGTGAAATCATGGTTGCCACCGTGTTTGATCTGTTTTGTGCCAATTATGGTCTTGATCGCGGGCTGGGCGGCGAATGGGTGTCAAAAGATTATGACGAAGACATCCCCTTTACCCCGGCATGGGCTGAAAAGGTAACCGGCGTTTCGCGTGATAAAATCATTCAGGTGGCGCGCGAATTTGCCGATAATGCTGAAAAAACCAACGGCAAATCCATGATTATTCTGGGGGCCGGTTTGAACCACTGGTATCACATGGATATGAATTATCGCGGCATTATCAACATGTTGGTGATGTGTGGTGCGGTTGGTCAATCGGGCGGCGGCTGGGCGCATTATGTGGGGCAGGAAAAACTGCGTCCGCAAACCGGCTGGCAACCCTTGGCGTTTGCGCTTGATTGGGCGCGCCCGCCGCGCCACATGAATTCCACATCTGCGTGGTATGCCCATACCGGCCAGTGGCGTTATGAAACGCTGAAAGCTGAGGAAGTGGTTTCGCCAACAGCGCCCAAAGGCGACTGGAATGATGCCAGCATGATTGATTACAATATTCGTGCCGAACGCATGGGCTGGCTGCCAAGCGCGCCAAGCCTTAAAACCAACCCGCTGGAAGTGGCCAAGGCCGCCAAGGCAGCAGGGCAGGATGTTAAGGATTATCTGGCTGAAAAACTGGTCTCGGGTGATGTCGAAATGTCATGCGAAGATCCGGACGCACCGGAAAACTGGCCGCGCAATTTGTTTATCTGGCGGTCCAACCTGCTGGGTTCATCGGGCAAGGGCCATGAATATTTCCTGAAATACCTGCTGGGCACTGACCACGGCGTTCTGGGCAAGGATCTGGGCGCCGAGGGCGGCCAAAAACCGATCGAGGCCAAATGGCACGAGGAAGCGCCGGAGGGCAAGCTTGACCTGTTGGTCACGATTGATTTCCGCATGTCGACCACGGCTGTTTATTCAGACATCGTTTTGCCAACCGCAAGCTGGTATGAAAAAGACGATCTGAACACATCGGATATGCATCCGTTTATCCACCCGTTGCAAGCGGCGGTGGACCCCGCATATGAAAGCCGTTCGGATTGGGAGATTTTCAAATCCATCGCCAAGAAATTCAGCGAGGTTGTGCCGGGTTATCTGGGGGTTGAGGACGATGTTGTGTCGCTGCCCTTGCTGCATGATACCCCTGCGGAAATCGCCCAAGATCAGGTGAAAGACTGGAAAAAAGGCGAATGTGAGCTGATCCCGGGCAAAACCGCGCCGAACTTTGTGGCGGTAGAGCGGGATTACCCCAACCTTTATAAACGCTTTACCGCGATTGGTCCTTTGTTGGAAAAAGTCGGCAATGGCGGCAAAGGTATCGCTTGGGACACCAAGGTTGAAATCGGCCACATGAAAGATCTGAACGGTGTTGTCACCGAACCGGGCGTAACCGAGGGCATGGCAAAGCTTGAAACCGCAATAGATGCGGCCGAGATGATCCTGATGCTGGCCCCCGAAACCAATGGCGAGGTTGCGGTAAAGGCTTGGGCTGAGCTTGAAAAAGCCACAGGGCGCGAACACGCGCATCTGGCCCTGCCCAAAGAAGACGAGAAAATCCGTTTTCGCGATATTGCCGCGCAGCCGCGCAAGATCATTTCCAGCCCCACATGGTCTGGCATTGAAAGCGAAGAAGTCTGTTATAACGCCGGCTATACCAACGTGCATGAATTGATCCCGTGGCGCACATTGTCTGGTCGTCAGCAGCTTTACCAAGACCATCTGTGGATGCGTGCATTCGGTGAAGGGTTCTGCACATACCGCCCGCCTGTTGATCTGAAAACTGTGACACAGGATGTAAACACGGCCAGCAAAAACAACGAGCCGCATGTGGTGCTTAATTTCATCACGCCGCACCAGAAATGGGGGATCCATTCCACCTATTCCGACAATCTGTTGATGCTGACGCTCAACCGTGGCGGGCCTGTGGTCTGGATGTCTGAAATTGACGCCAAAAAGGCCAATCTGGTCGATAATGACTGGGTCGAGGCCTATAACGTCAACGGCGCATTGGTGGCCCGTGTCGTGGTTTCACAACGTATGAAAGAAGGCACGTTGTTTATGTATCACGCACAGGAAAAAATTGTGAATGTGCCGGGGTCTGAACAGACCGGACAGCGCGGCGGTATCCATAATTCGGTTACCAGAACCACGCTGAAACCAACCCATATGATCGGCGGTTATGCGCAGCAATCTTACGGGTTCAATTATTATGGCACGGTTGGGTCCAATCGCGATGAATTCGTGATTGTGCGCAAACTTACCAAAGTTGACTGGCTGGATACGCCGTCTAAAGAAGGAGGGGCTGCATAATGAAAGTTCGTGCACAAATCGGCAAGGTTCTGAATCTTGATAAATGTATCGGGTGTCATACCTGTTCGGTCACTTGTAAAAATGTCTGGACCAGTCGCGACGGGGTTGAATATGCTTGGTTCAACAATGTTGAAACCAAACCGGGCATTGGTTACCCGAAAGACTGGGAAAACCAGAAGAAATGGAACGGCGGCTGGACCCGTGGCAAAAACGGCAAAATCCAGCCTAAGCAGGGGGCGAAATGGCGCATTCTGGCCAATATTTTCGGCAACCCGAACCTGCCCGAAATCGACGATTTTTACGAACCGTTCGATTTTGACTATGACCACCTGAAATCCGCCCCCGATATGGATGCGTTTCCCACTGCGCGGCCGCGCTCAAAACTGACCGGCGAGCGTATGGAAAAAATCGAATGGGGTCCAAACTGGGAAGAAATTCTTGGTGGCGAGTTTGAAAAACGCTCAAAGGATTATAACTTTGAGGGCGTGCAGAAAGAAATTTATGGCGAGTATGAAAATACCTTCATGATGTATCTGCCGCGCCTGTGCGAACATTGCCTGAACCCCACTTGTGTTGCATCTTGCCCGTCGGGCGCGATCTATAAACGCGAAGAAGACGGCATTGTGCTGATTGACCAAGACAAATGTCGCGGTTGGCGCATGTGTGTTTCGGGCTGCCCTTATAAAAAGATCTATTATAACTGGGAAAGCGGCAAATCGGAAAAATGCACGTTTTGTTATCCGCGCATTGAATCCGGCATGCCAACCGTTTGTTCCGAAACCTGCGTTGGGCGCATCCGGTATTTGGGTGTGATGCTGTATGATGCGGATAAAATCAATCAGGCCGCATCTGTTGAAGATGAACAACAGCTTTACGACGCCCAGCTGGATGTTTTTCTTGACCCGAACGATCCCGAAGTGGTGGCCGCGGCCCGCAAGGAGGGTATTCCGGAGGACTGGATCAAATCGGCACAAGACAGCCCGATCTGGAAAATGGCAATGGAATGGAAAATCGCATTTCCATTGCATCCTGAATATCGCACGCTTCCGATGGTTTGGTATATTCCACCGCTTAGCCCCATTCAAAATGCGGCCGAGGCTGGCGCGATTTCCACCAATAACAATATGCCGGATGTAAAATCCCTGCGTATTCCTGTGAAATATCTGGCCAATATGCTGACAGCAGGCGACGAAGCGCCGGTGGTTACCGCGCTGGAACGGATGTTGGCGATGCGGGGCTATATGCGCGCCAAAACCGTGGACGGCGTGATCGATATCGGCATTGCCAAACAGGTCGGCCTGACGCCGCTACAAATCGAGGAAATGTATAAAATCATGGCCATTGCTGACTATGAGGAACGTTTCAAGGTGCCAACGGCGCATCGTGAACATGCTGAAGACGCTTATGATATGAAAGGCGGCTGCGGTTTTACCGATGGCAACGGTTGTTCCACCGGTTCCAGCGGCAAAAAATTGTTCGGGTCGCGTAAATTTGTCGTGCCGACAGGAGGTGCAAGATGAGCAAGACCTTTAAGGCACTTAGTGTGCTGCTTTCCTATCCCTCAGAGGGGCTGAAAGAAGCAATTGGTGACATTGGCGAGATCATCGCACAAGAGGGTATCCTTACCCCCGAAGCGGTGAAAGCCATTCAGCCGCTGCTGGAGGACATGCAGTCCAAGGATGTGTATGAACTGCAAGAAAGCTTTGTGTTGCTGTTTGACCGCTCGCGCACCCTTAGCCTCAATCTGTTTGAACATGTGCATGGCGAAAGCCGTGATCGTGGCCCGGCAATGGTTGATTTGCTGGAAACATACAGGGCAGGCGGGTTTGATCTGGTTAGCACCGAATTGCCGGACCATCTGCCGATTTTGCTGGAATTTCTGTCAAACCGGCCCTTGGACGAGGCCAAGGAAATGCTGAACGATGCGGGCCATATTCTGGCGGCACTGGCGGAACGGCTGACACGGCGTGAAAGCGCTTATGCAGCCGTTCTGGCGGCGCTGGCCGAATTTGCCGAAGCCAAAACATCCAGCGAAATGGCGCAGGAATTATTAAGCGTCAAGGATGACGATCCCAATGATCTGGATGCGCTGGATGATGTCTGGGAAGAGGCCGAAATAACCTTTGGCCCCGATCCCAATGCTGGCTGCCCTGTCAGCCGTGACTTGCTGGCCAATATGGACAAACCAATTTCTTCGCAGCCAAACGCTGCGGCACATGAATAGGAGATCAACATGAACCAGTTTTTCTTTGGAACTTATCCCTACATTGCCTTGGCTGTTCTGGTCATAGGTTCAATCGCGCGGTATGAACGTGATCCGTTCACCTGGAAATCCAGCTCCAGCCAGTTTTTGCGCCGCAAACAGCTGATCTGGGGGTCGATTATGTTCCATGCCGGGGTCTTGACAATTTTTGGTGGCCATCTGGTCGGTCTTTTGACGCCGCTTTCGGTGTGGCACGCGCTCGGGGTCGGGTCCGAGGCCAAGCAGATGATCGCAATTGTTATGGGCGGTGTTGCTGGCGTTATTATGTTGATTGGCGGCTTGATGCTGGCCCATCGACGCTTGTTTGACGCAAGGGTTCGGGCCACGTCCAGCTTTGCCGATACCGCGATTATCCTGTTGCTGATTGTTCAGGTAATTCTGGGTTTGATGACTATTGTTGTCAGCCTTGGCCATCTGGACGGCAAGGAAATGCTTAAATTTATGGCTTGGGCCAGCGGCATATTCCTGTTTGACGGCAAAGCAGCCAGTTACATTGCCGATGTGAATATCCTGTTCAAACTGCATATCGTGCTTGGCCTGACCATTTTCCTTGTGTTTCCGTTCACACGGCTGGTGCATATGCTTTCAGCGCCCGTGCGGTTTTTATGGCGGCCCGGTTTTCAGGTGGTGCGCACCCGCAAAGGTAAAAAATCATGAACCCGTTGATGCCCGATGTCACGGTAAATGGCGAGACCATCCCCTCGGCGGCAATTGCCGCCGAGGCCCAAAACCACAACGCCCCGTCCGGTAAGCCGGGCTGGGCATGGCAAGCTGCCGCCAAAGCCATGGTGGTGCGTGCGTTGTTATTGCAAGAAGCAGGGCGCATGGGGCTAAAACCCGATCCGCAAATGATAGGTGCCGACAAACAGGAAACCGAAGAAGAAGCCCTGATCCGCGCGGTTCTGGATGAGCGACTGGAGATCAAGGCGATAACCGAGGCGGAATGTCAAACCATCTATGACACCCGCCGCGAGGTGTTTCGCGCCCCCAGCCTGTTTCAGCCCGCGCATATTCTGTTTGCGGCCAAACCGAAAGACCGCGAAGCGCGCGATATTGCGCGTAAAAACGCGGCTGAATTCATCAAGACCATCCAGAAAACCCCCAAGGTTTTTGCCGATATTGCCAAATCAAACTCCGATTGCCCCAGCAAAGACGCGGGCGGCACATTGGGCCAGATCACCACTGGTGACACGGTGCATGAATTTGAAGCCGTGCTGAATATTCTGGAGGCGGGCGATTTGCACCCCGAACCGGTTGAAACCCGTTTTGGCGTGCATATCATCCGCATGGATGAAAAAGCGCTGGGCGAAATACTGCCATATGACGCGGTGAAATCGCAGATCAAGGAAAAGCTGGAACAGCTTGCATGGGCCAAGGCTGCGAAAAAGCTGACGCAAGATCTGGTTGACCAAGCCGAGATCAACGGCATTGACCTGAAAAAGCCGATAATCAACTAAAAGCCCGAAGTTTTCTGCCGCCAAGAAACCGTAAAACACCCGTCATGTCATTTGGCGGGTGTTTTCAGTTGTAAGGCCAAAACCTTTGATATACATCGGTGGAGTTTTCAGGCCAAAGCCTGTCGCGAGCGTGGTGGAATCGGTAGGCACGCCAGACTTGAAATACTTTGTTTCGTGCGGCTAAACGTATGCAAAACAAGGCGTTAAGGAGTAAGATCAGTTTTCAGGCCCGATATAGGCCCGATGCAGAAGTTTAGAGACAACGCCAGTTGCGGGCGTGATGGAATGGTAGACATAACAGACTTAAAATCTGTGGGCCGTATGGCCGTGTGGGTTCGAGTCCCACCGCCCGCACCA
>Ga0256839_1000633_pt1 | contig 45116 bp, 41 predicted proteins | sample 354166metaG_FD_185968 | JGI IMG/M metagenome (GOLD analysis project Ga0256839, IMG submission 185968) | Hydrothermal vent microbial communities from Mid Atlantic Ridge, Atlantic Ocean - 354-166 | ecosystem: Environmental > Aquatic > Marine > Hydrothermal vents | place: Atlantic Ocean: Mid...
ATGGACTCTATGAGCGCATCACTTCCACATAGTATGTCTTTAACAACCACAGAATTACAAGACTTTCGCAATAAAGCCGTAAATTTAGTTTTACAGTTAAATGTTCTTCACCGCTTTGTAAAAGCTAAGATTGATATTAGTAGTAACATTGGAGGTTAATCTACAAAATATAATATAAGTGTCTAATTACTATATTGGCCTAATGTCCGGCACAAGCATGGACGGAATAGATGCTGTGGTAGCAGACTTTAGCGACAATAGAGCCAATTTAGTTGCGTCTTATTCTCACCCTTTCCCAAAGGAAACCAAGTTAGAACTTTTAAACACAATTCAACCAGACTGGCAAGGATCTCTTATGCAGTTTGGAACTCTAGATCAAAAGTTAGGGGAATTATTTGCCGAGGCTGTGAACCAATTATTAGAGCAGGCACCTGTAGACAAAAAACAAATACAAGCTATCGGAACTCACGGTCACACACTTTGGCACCAGCCTACAGGCAAGCATCCTTTTAGCTTGCAGCTAGGCAACGCAAACAAAATTGCAGAGCTAACAGCAATAACAACTGTTGCTGACTTTCGTGGGCGTGACATTGCCGCTAGCGGACAGGGCGCACCTCTTGTACCTGCTTTTCATGCAAAGTATTTAACCCACTCCACACGTAACCGCATCATTTTGAATGTCGGAGGTATAGCTAATATCACGTACTTACCTTCTAATGATAATCACATTGATGAAATCAGCGGATTTGATACCGGCCCTGGAAACGGGCTAATCGATGCTTGGGTAAAAAAACATAGGAATAAGACTTATGATAAATCAGGACAGTGGGCTAGGTCTGGAAAAATACTACCTAGACTATTAGAACACTTATTGACTGAACCATACTTTTCTTCGCTCCCTCCAAAAAGCACAGGTAAAGAATATTTCAACCTAAACTGGCTACACAATAAACTATCTAATAAGTTTTCATCTCATAAACCTAATGATATACAGGCAACAATCACCGCTTTAACGGCTTACACAATTGCCAAAAACTGCAATAAGGGCGATGAGGTACTAGTCTGCGGTGGTGGCATCCACAATGAATATTTAATAGAACTCTTATCAGGATATTTAGAAAATAAACCTACCGTATTATCCACCGCATCAGCAGGGATTGACCCTGATTGGATGGAAGCGATAGCCTTTGCCTGGCTAGCCAAGCAAAGGTTAGAGAAACAACCAGGAAACTTACCCTCAGTAACTGGAGCAAAAGGCCTACGTGTTCTTGGATCTATTTACTATTAACCACCCAACTCTCAGTGCTATTTCACAAGTGAAAATGTTGCCTCTTTTAAACGATCTAAATTATTAAGAAAATGTGCAGGCGTAATTCTTAATCTATCATAAAACCCATTTAGGTTATTCTCAAAACCAGGAGCCAACAACATATCATACCGCAATCTATTTTGAGTTGGATGAGCCGGATCTTTAATAGTTGTTTCAAGCCCATAACCAAAGCTTGGCGAGCCCTTAATAACCATACTGCCTAATTTTCTATCTTTCCTTGGCGTTAAAGGTAAGCTGATTGACATCCCACCGCTTAAGTCATCCTTCGCAAGGCCTTTCATATAGACCGAAAGCTCAGTATCGCCAAAATATCGTGAAACTGCAGCTGTAATACCTCTATCTTTATTATAGTACTGACCATAGGTTATTCCTCCAGTAGTATTATACCCATCATCCCAGTTTCTTTTATAGGAAACCAAAGCCATTGTTTCATCTTCTACGTTTTTTTCAATTGACTTCATATGGGTAATTCTTACCGCTACTTGATTATTACCCTGCTCTGGCTGCCATAAAGCTACTGATTCACCAGCGATAAAGCTATCATCGCCAACCGACCCATAACCAAGCCCAGATAGTATTGATAGTGATGCAGTTGGTTTTGTGAATTTTTGAATGGCAACTTGATTAACTTTTGCCGCCAACCTTCTTAGACCGAATATTTTACCATTATTAAAGTTACTCGTATTTGATATAGGCAGTGTAGCTGATGCAACAATATTAGTACCTTCTGCAATTGGAATATCCAGCTTCGTCGTTACACCCAAAGAATAGTCAAATACTCCAAACTCTGTTCCAACAGCAGTGTTTAACTCTGGGCGCATTTCTATATTTATAGGACTTTTATTTTGCGTAACTGAACTTGGGACCCAATTAATGTTATTTAGATAATGTCTACTTACATAAAATGCTTTGGTTGATTTTTTTAACTTACTACTTCCAACCTTACCCCGAATAAATTCAACATAATTTTCCATATTCATTTTAACTGCAAAAACTGGCACCTGCTGTTTTAACATTACAGCCGTAAAACTTGAGTCACCTCCCAAGTAACGATACGCATTAGCAAAAACTAAAGCAAAAGGGTCTATATAACTATGATTAAAGAGGTGATTTTCAAATACAATGATATTAGCTTGTGGCGACCTCCCTAGTTTGACACCAGAGAAACCCAACTCTCTCATTTTTGCTAAAAACTTATTCGTATCTTTGTTTTCTTTTTTAAGCGTAAAGAGCTTTCTTTCCTTTAGGATTTCATCCTTACCCATAGATAAGGGTAGCAAAAGGGAAAGACCTACTATATTTTCCCACTTATTATTTTCTCTATGAGTCAAGCCTTGAAATAAGACTGACGACTTATTAAAAGTATTAACTTTATACCTAAAGCCAGCACTAATATCTTTCGACACATAATCTGTCATTAAAGATAAATTTTGCGTTAAATCAACTTTAGCATTAGCAAACTCCCCTGAAAAAACTCTTTGATGCTTATACCGAGATGAAGCATTTTTTGCGTACCCAACGCTAAATTGAAACGCGCCTAACTGCTTAGTTGCCACACCATAAGCCGTTTTGAAGTTAACAGCCAACCCTGCAAAGTCAGTCATCCCAACGGCTAAGTCGGGAAAGCCAGGGTAGTTTGACAGAGGCAGTTTAAACTTGAAGTTTCCAGAGAGATCCCTTTTCCCAATTAACTGCCCATCTTTACCGCTTCTTGCATACCCGCCCGAAACTACCACTCTATCATCATTATACCAATCTGTTAATCGCCCTCCTAGCTCAAAATTTGAACCTATACCTACTGTAAACACATGGTTATAGTGTTTATCATCCTTCGTACCTAGGTCATTATAATTATTAAACTGATAGCTATAGCGCCCTTTTGGAGCGATCTCAGCAGTCGGAGTTCTTAATACACCTGTAAAACCAGGGAACGCTAAATCGTTAGCGAATAACGGGGCAACAAAAAATAGACTAGGCACACTAACAATAATTCTTTTAATCATAGAGTAATATCAAGTTAAAAAAAAAGAGGGCAAATTGCCCTCTTTTAAGTTTATAGTATTTAAGTTAGTTATTCATCAATTACTACAACCGAAGTTCTCACTACTATAGTTGCAGACAAAACTGACGAGTATTACTGACTTCCTGATCCATTATTTGCCGAGCCTGCGGTTGTGCCAGTACTGCCTGTACCACCAGTGCTGCCTGTACCACCAGTACTACCTGTACCACCAGTACTACCTGTACCACCAGTACTACCTGTTGGAATATGACAAGGCATATCAACAATAAGCTCCATATTACCTGATACATTACTACTAGGGATTTTAATATATTTTTCTACATAACTAAATGTTCCAGGCTTGTCCTGAATATAAAATAAGTATTCACCTTCTGGTAAATCATTAAATGAAGCTACACCATTACTACTCGTTTGCGCACTATAATCATATTCTAATGCATCTGGATACGCATTAACAAATACCCACATACCTTCAACAGGAGCTTGCCCATTAGCATTATTACACTGTGCAGTTACAGTTACATTGACATCATAGTTCGTATAACCATAAGGATTCGTTGTTGAGCTTGCTGGCGATGTAGTAGAACCTGAATTTGTTGATTGTGTAGGAGTATTTGTAGGCATAGTAACAATAACATCATGAGTTCCATTATTGCTACACATGTTGAAAGTAGCAGAACTAACTTTAACAGCCTCGCCCGTCATCGTTTTTAAGCTCAACGTTACATCATTAGATCTTGGCGCACCATCAACTGTAATAAAACCAGTTCCTCCTACGTACTCAACAGTTTCTTCGAATCCTTTTCCTTTAATAGTACCTTGTAGTGATTCACCATCATCCCCATTGACGCCAATATATGACGTACAAGTTTTTGCTGAGGCAACCCCTAGGCTTGTAATCGTGATTTTCTCTAAGTTTGATTTTCCTTTAACTACATCAAACAGGACACTTCTTGTCGTATAACCATCTTTTGATACTTTAATCTGGATAGATTGCTTTTCTTCAGAAAGATCGTTCAAGGTGTAACCCACTATTCCTGCGATAGCACCATTTGTGATGGTGGTTTCTTGATTAGCTGGAATAATATCGGCCTCATCAGTGACCACTTCAACCTTTGCGGACTTTACGGGTTTTCCTGATGCATCAATTACCATTATTCTTAAAGCTGTGGCTTTTGCTAGCCCAGAAGTATTCGGTACTACTGCTGTACCAGTATCTTTCCCACCACACCCTCCAAGTAAGAAAGTGCTTAGCAAAAGAGCTGTTGCAGAAGAAGCCAATAGCTTGGGGTTTGTTATACGGGTTTTCATTAGATTATTCCTTGTTAAATATTAATTAATTTTTCCTTTTAGAATCACATGCTTATACTTTACAAGCAAACAATAACATGAATTCACATAAGCATAGATTATCAAATTGGTTTTGCAACTATAAAGAAATTATAGCACTCAAGCCCTATATTACACTACATTGCTCAAAATTTAACCACTTTTATTGCATACTAACTACCAAAGAAGTTGATAAGCTCACATTATTATCATTTGAATGTTATTGGTATTCTAAAAACTGAGTTCAGGTTAAGCTTTATTGACATCATAATATGCAAGACCCCGACTAGTGGTAGTGTTTTTAATAACGAAAAGCACCTTCTTAGGATCATAGCTATCTGAGTAGGCTAAAAAGAAACTTACTTTAGCAGTACCATGTTAAGGAAATCCTGATTAAGTTCAATTATTTTTAGCTTGCCAAATCCGCTGATATTTCCACGAAGGTCGACGCAATATTTCGTGCTTTGCTTGTCAAATGACTTAATCAGATACCTTAAGCGGATAACTCGATTAGAGCTTTAGCCGTTTTTTCGCCAGTGACTCATGAATCGCCTTATCATGATTTAGGCTGGACATCTATACAACTCAGAGTTCGCGCAACCTTATTTTTACTTTCAGCGTAAACAAGTACAGGCTTAAAAGCATTAGCCTCAACTTCAGTCATCATTGCGTAGGTACAAATAATCAATGTATCCCCAACACTTGCTTTATGCGCGGCGGCACCATTGACAGATATAATCCCAGAGCCTTTTTCAGCGATGATAGTATAAGTAACAAACCGCTCACCATTGGTTACATTATAAATATGCAGTTGCTCAAAATCTCGGATTCCCGCAGCATCCAATAAATCTTTATCAATTGCACAAGAACCTTCGTAGTCGAGCTCAGAGTGCGTCACCGTTACACGATGTAACTTTGATTTAAGCAAAGTAATATTCATATTAGATTTTCTCTTCTAAGAATTTTGGGTTGTAAATAAACCAACTTTAAAGACTTACTCTCAAATTATCTATTAAACGTGCTTTTCCCAACCATGCGGAAGCTAAAATAACGAGTTCCTTATCGCATTTTGTTGCTATTGATAAATCATTGGCATTGCGAATTTCAATATAGTCTGTCCTAAAACCAAGCTTATCCAAGCTTTCGGCCGTAGATTCCTGCAACTCAGAATAGCCAGAATTCTTAAACTCTACAATGTTACGTTTGATTTCTTGAAGCGCTTGATGCAAATGTGGGGCAATTATGCCTCTTTGCTCTTCCGTCAGATAATTATTTCGCGAGCTCATCGCCAAGCCACTTTTTTCACGAGCAGTGGGAGCCGAGATTATTTCAATACCATAATCCAAATCTGCTTCCATTCGTCTAATAAGCATTAACTGCTGATAGTCTTTTTCGCCAAAAATAGAGATATCTGGTTGAACCAAATTAAACAGTTTAGCGACGATAGTAGCAACACCCGAAAAATGACCCGGCCGTGAATCACCTTCTAAAATATCACTAATTCCATCAACTTCAACACGCGTTGTGCCACCTTCGGGGTACATTTCGTCAGCGCTCGGCAAAAACACTGAGTCAACATTTTCTTTTTTTAGTAATTCTAAATCATTTTTTAAGGTTTTCGGGTAATTTGCCAAATCTTCAGGCTTATCAAACTGCGTAGGATTTAAGAATATTGATACAACCACCCTATCCGCTACTTCTTTTGCTTTACGCACAAGTGACAAATGCCCCTCATGCAGATTACCCAAGGTCGGCACAAAAGCGGTTGTTTCAGAATTTGAGCGGTAACCACGCATAACCACTCGCAAGGCATCTTTATCAGGTGCTTGAATCATTTTTACAACCTCAAAGACTTAATAAAAACATTGCTGATCTGTAGGAAAAGACCCATCACGCACAGCTTGTGCATAGGCTTTAATTGCATCAGGAATATTTCGCCCATCGCTCAAAAAGTTAGCGGTGAATTTAGGCGCAAGCGATGAAATACCAATCATATCTTGTAGGACTAACACTTGCCCATCACACACTCGCCCAGCACCAATCCCGATTGTGGGGATTTCTAATTCTTGAGTAATTTTTTCAGCTAAATCAACCGGCACACACTCCAAGACCACCGCATCAGCACCAGCATCTTGAAGTGCTAAAGCATCTGCTCGCATCTGTTTTGCATCATCATTCTCACGCCCCTGCACCCGGTAGCCACCTAGCTTATGCACTGTTTGTGGCGTTAAACCTAAGTGCGCACATACTGGCACACCGTGTCGCGTCATATGTCTAACCGTATCAAGCTGTGCTTCACCACCTTCCAGCTTTACAATATGCGCCAAGCCTTCTTGCATCAATCTTGCCGCATTGGTAATTGCTTGATCCGGATTTGTATAACTCATAAAAGGCAAGTCTGCCATCACCAAAGCCCGTTGACATTGAGGCACAACAGACTTGGCGTGATAAATGATATCATCAACACTCACTGGCACGGTTGAATCATGCCCTTGCATGACCATACCGAGCGAATCACCCACCAAAATAACATCCACACCCTGCTCATCAATCACCCGCGCGAAGCTAGCATCGTAGGCAGTCAGTGAGACTATTTTTTCATCATTTTGCTTCATACTCCGAAGCGTTTTAACCGTTACGCGTTTAGTCATAAGCAGAGAGAGATATCCTTTAGTGCAGATTCAGGTAATGCATCAATACAAGACTCTATGGTGCTGCTGGTGCTTTTTTTCAAGACGAGCTCCAAATCAATATCTAAATCTGCTTGTAAATCACGCAATGGGAGCAACACAAAAGCACGTTCACAGATTCTGGGATGAGGCACTGTTAAGCGTTTTGTATTGATTGTTTCCTCCCCAAAAAATAATAAATCTAAATCCAAGGTTCTTGCTCCCCAGCGAACCACGCCTTTCCTCACTCGCAGATTATTATTTTCAATATTCTGCAAGAAATCTAACAATGACTCTGATTGATACGTCGTCATAAAACGAACTACCGCGTTTAAATAGTCTGGCTGATCTTGTGGTCCATGTGGTTTACTTTTATAAAAGGGGGAAACTTCGAGCTGCTTAATAAGAAGTGACGACTTCAAAGCATCAATAGCATTATTCAAATAGGTCTGCGAATCACCCAAATTACTTCCCAGTGCTACATAACAAGTAATATTCTCAACAGAATCTTTTTCTTTGCTGTTATCAGCCACCTGCTCGCGCGTACTCACTCAACTATTCTTTTTACGTCGCCTGGTGCGCCCACGGCTTTTATTATTACCCTGTGAGAGTGCCGCCTGACACATTGCCAACTTTTCAGGCTCATCCACTTCTTGAATTAGCGTCCACCATTCACAATCATCTGAATCTATCTCACCGGCATGTGCGCGTAAGCACATAAAATCATAAGCCGCACGAAAACGGCGGTGATCCATAAACCCCATAACTCGGCGCATATTTTTAAATTGGAAGCGCCCTTGCATCGTCCAAATCTCACGCGTCATATTACTAAATCGTCGTGGCACGGAAAGTGACTTTACTTGTTCAGAAAAGACATCAGTTGCTGCCAAATGAACAGACTGTAGTGCTGGGTTACCCAACTCACGGTACATTTTAGAGCCATCATTTACCCTTTTCCATAGCAATACCGCAAATAAAAACGCGGGCGTTACAGGCTTACCTGCACGAATTCGTTTGTCAGTATTTTTTAAAGCTGCTGCCACTAAGCGTGTATACGATGCGCTTTCAGAATCACCTGCTTCATCTTCTAATAAACTGGATTCGGCTTGCGGGAATAACCATACAAAAAGATCATACTTACGAAGAGTATCCAACGTCTTTTGTGCTTGACCGCCGTGAAATAATTTTAAAACTTCATCGAATAACCGCGCAGGCGCAATATTCTCTAATAAACCAGAAAGCTCTTTAATCGGCGCTTCAGAAGCAGGCTCAATGGTTAAATTCAATTTAGCCGCAAACCTCACCGCGCGCAACATTCTTACCGGGTCTTCACGATAACGCACCACAGGATCACCGATCATCCGCAGCTGGCGTTTTTCTAAATCATCCATCGCGCCAACAAAATCAATCACATCGCCCGACTCTAAATCATAAAACAAGGCATTAACGCTAAAGTCACGGCGCAAGGCATCCTCTTCAACCGTGCCATAAACATTGTCGTGAATTATGCGCCCGTGATCACCTGTCTGCCCTTTGTCGCTTTCATCGTGCGGCGCACGAAAAGTCGCCACTTCAAAATATTCTCGACCAAAGTGGACATGCGCCAAACGAAATCGGCGACCAATAATGCGGGTTGAAGGGAGTACTTGCTTAATTTGTTCTGGGGTGGCACTCGTAGCAATATCAAAATCTTTAGGGTGCTTAGCCAATAATAAATCACGTACCGCACCACCTACTAAATAAGCCTCGTAGCCTGCACCTGTCAATGCTTGCAGGATTGACCGTGCCTTTTTATCGATTTCTCTCGGGTTAAGACCGTGCTGTGTAGCTGGTACGCGTAAGGGTTTACTCATTCAGGCTAAAAAATTCCAAACAGACAAAAAGAAGTCTAGCTTAACATAGTCAGGGGTACTTTAGCGATACCAGCCGTTGATGATTTATTGGCAGATTTGTAAATAACGCGAAACAACTAGTGCCATACCTTGCTCGATAGCCTCAATGGTTAGCGCATGTCCAATAGATACTTCCAAAATAGAATCAATGGTTAAGAATTGTTGCAGATTCGACAAGTCCAAATCATGCCCTGCATTCACACCAATATTTAATGACTGCGCAAGTTCTGCTGATTTCTTGTATTGATTAAACACCTCACCATGCTGCTCCGTCGAATAACTATTTGCGTATGACTCGGTATACAATTCAATCCGTTGCGCCTTTGTTTGCGGCACTTGCTTTATCTGCTCAAAATCAGGATCAATAAACAACGCACTACGAATGCTTTTAGCGTTTAAAGACTCACAAACACCGAGCAAAAACGAGCTGTTTTGACTTATATTCCAACCATGATCTGAGGTTAATTGTTCTGGGCTATCAGGCACTAAGGTACATTGTGATGGCTTTAATTCATGCACCAAAGCCAGAAAACTATCCGAAGGATAACCCTCAATGTTAAACTCGAGCTGCGGCTTAGACTTTAAAAAAACTGCTAAATCATAAGCATCTTTCCGGGTAATATGACGCTCATCGTCACGCGGATGAATTGTAATACCCTGTACCCCTAAATCAATAAACTTCTTCGCAAATTCAACAACATTGGGGTAATCCCTACCCCGTGAGTTTCTTAACAATGCTATTTTATTCAGGTTTACGCTTAGTTTTGTCATAAGTTTAACCTCTTTTTGTGTTCGCTAAGATTTGATTAATGCAATCTGCAAGCACCTTGATTCCTTTGTTAATAGCAACCTCATCCATCGTGACATAGCTTAATCTCAAGGTATTATCTACCTCATCATCACCAATATAAAAAGGCTTGCCAGGCACAAAAGCTACTTTTTGTTTAATGGCTTGATCAAACAAAGCCATCGCCGACACCCCTACCGGCAAAGTAAGCCATAAAAACATCCCGCCCTCAGATTCTGCAACTGTTACTGACGCAGGAAAGTATTGTTTAATTGATTGCATCATCGCTGCTTTTTTAGAAGCATAAAACTGACTGATTTTTTCTATATGTAAATCAATCGAATTATCCTGCAGGTATTGAAAAATAATCCGTTGCGAAAAATAATTGGTATGTAGGTCTGCTGCTTGTTTGGCAATAACCAAAGGTTTAATAAGCCAATCTGGAGCCACCACCCATCCCAGCCTAAATGAAGGCGTGATAACTTTTGAAAATGAGCCAAGTAAGATGGTTTGCTCAGGCAACAACGACATAAAATTAGATTTTTTTTGCCCTGAAAAGCGTAATTCACCATAAGGATCATCTTGAATCAATAACGTTTTTGAACCTAAAACTAAAGTTACTAACTGCTCCCTGTTTTGTTGCGAATATGAAACCCCCGTTGGGTTTTGAAAGTTTGGCACAGTATAAACAAGCTTGGGCTGATGCTTTGTAAGTACGTGCTCTAGCTCAGATAAAATCATCCCTTGATTATTAATAGATACGCTGTGCATTGTCGGTTGATACAATGAAAAAGCTTGAATCGCTCCGAGATAGCCGGGGCGCTCTATCACGATTGAATCGCCTTTATCAAGCAGCACCTTACCCAACAAATCCAATGCCTGCTGCGAACCATTAGTGATTAAAATATTATTAGGAGAAATAGTTAAGCTCTGCTGAGACAAGTAACGCCCAGCAATCCACCTTCTAAGCTGATCATCACCCTCGCTACTTGCATATTGAAGTGCCTGCTTCCCGTTATTTTTTAAGACTTTGGCGCACGCCTTTTCTAGCGCATCAATCGGGAACAACTCCGCACTGGGTAAGCCGCCCGCAAATGAAATGACATCAGGCTGATTGGCTACTTTGAGGATACTCCTAATAAAGGACTCCGGTACTTCTTGTATCCTTTTTGATAATAACTGTTTCACGTTTGCTCACCCTTTTTTACACAGTTGCTTAATACAAAAACGACTAAACCCAATAAAATCAACCCCGATGATAACAATTTAGTTGCCGTTAGCTCTTCCTGAAAAATAACCGCTGAGCCTATAAAGCCAAACACAGGAACCAGTAACGAAACAGGAGCTACGGTTGATATCGGATATTTCTTTAACAAATTATTCCAAACCCAATACGCAAACAAAGTAGTAATGTACACTTGAAATAAAATCGAAAAAACACCCCAGCCGTCTATAGAAGAAAAAGCGGAAGCTAACGTCAGATTTTTATTCGTCCATACAGCCAGCAGCAATAAAGGAATTGGCGCAAATAAACTTGACCAAGCCATGAATGAAAAAACATTTTTGGGAGAAATCTTTTTAATCATCACATTACTTAAGCCCATTGAAACAGCGCCAAAAATTACAAACAACAAAGCCACTAAATTAGATGATGTATTACTTGAAAAAATAAGAATTGCTAAACCACAAAGTGAAACTAGCATAGCCACAATTTGCTTGCTATTCAGTTTTTCAGAAAAGAAAAAGTAGCCAAAAATAATCGTAAAAAAAGCACTCAGCTGCAATAACAGCGATGCCACTCCCGGTGAGGCTCCCAAATGAATACCTAGGTTCACCATCCCCCACAAGCCTACACCAAATAATAGTCCGTAAAGAACAAGCATGGAAAGTTTCACCTCAGGTCGGGGTAAGAAGAAAACCAACGGGATAGCAGTGAGAAAAAAACGTAACGAGGCCAGTATAAAAGGATCCATACTGCCTAAGCCTAACTTGATAACTGAAAAATTAATCCCCCAAATAAACGTCACCAGTAATGCTAATACACCGTCTTTTTTAGTCATTCAGTTCACCGCTAAAAACAGTTACTGCCTCACCCGACACAATGACCCTATCACCGAGTAGTTCAACACTGAGATCACCGCCTCGTTGAGATATTTGCCGAGCTTTCATTTTAGTTTTACCTAGTTTCTCAGCCCAATACGGCGTTAATGAGCAATGCGCCGAACCCGTTACAGGGTCTTCATCTATACCCACTTGTGGTCCGAACACGCGTGATACAAAATCAACTTGACTGCTTTTATTGGCTGACGCGGAATTAGCTAGCGCCGTTACAATCACACAACGCACAGGAATTTGAGCAATTTGCTGTATTGAGGGTTGTAAGTTAGCTAGTGCCTCTTCATTTTCTAGCTCAACCAGTAAATCCAAGCCAGCCTCATTGGTCGCTACGACTTGTGCACCTAGCGCCATCTCTAAACCCACGGGTTGCTTGCATGGCTTTAATGGATCAACGGGGAAATTCATCTCCATTAATGTGTCGATTAAGTTGACCGTTAAGCGACCACTTAACGTATCAAACAACGCAGTCTTAGTTTTTGATAATAAGCCCTGCTGCCATAAAATATGCGAAGTTGCTAAGGTTGCGTGACCACACAGATCAACCTCGGTTGTCGGAGTAAACCACCGCAGAGAAAAGCAGCCATCAGGCTGTGCTTGCACGAAAGCGGTTTCTGAAAGATTCATTTCTGCCGCCAGCGTCTGCATCCATTTCTCTGCGGCGATATAACCCTCAGGCAACACACAGACACAGGCTGGATTGCCTTTAAACTTCTCATGGGTGAATGTATCCACTTGATATATTTTCATGTTTAATTCCTAGTTTAAAACATTTAGGGGACAGCCAAGACTGCGCAGTTACAAAGGTCATCACTTTCAAATGCCGTCATGTCACCCGCGTTTAAATTTGGCACAGGAAATACGCGAACCGTTAAAGGCTTGTTCAATCGAAATGCCATTGTGCCCGTATCTCGCATCAGTGCTGCTATCTTCTCGATGGATGTATCACCTGGAATCGGCACGGTATCTAAACCAATCCCGCACACTGCACTATAGGTTAGCAGTGATCGAATATCAAAATGATTATCAATCGTACCTTGAGCCAAACCAATATCCTCGGTTAATGCCAACATCAAACCTGAAAATCCGACTAAATCCACACCTTTAATGGATTTAAATACTTTCGTTAATAACGCCGATGCTTCAACCGTGCCTGACGCACCAAAATATTCAATGCCCATCGCCTCATAAACTTCAACCATACTCGCACAATCTTTTGAAGGCGCTGCCGAACTATCAAAGCCTGAAAATTTAAATTCACTGCTAGCTGATTGCTTTACAAGCTTGTTGATTTCATCAATGTGGTATTGCAACGCGCTATTCATCACATCAAAATACGCTTTGAAATTATTGTTGTGGTCTTTTGTATCTGCCGCCTCGTTATAGTCATTTAAAACGGCAACCAAAAGGTCAGGTGTTTCCAATCCAATAACAAAACGATTACCCAGTTCACGCTTATGATAACTTGCAGGAAAGTAAGGAATTAACGGATTACAGTTAAAATTAACCGTGAAATTAAAGTTACCCTCGCCTCTTGGAGTGATCTGGCTGATGCACTCAACTGCTTTTGCAGAATATTGAATCAACTCATTATTCAATACGCCAAACTCATCCATGCCCACATTGACACAAACATTGCACAAATCACCAAACTCTTTTACTAGCTCTGGCAAAAGCTGAATCTCATGTTTATTAACTGCCTCACCAATAGCAAAACGAATGCGTAACCCTGATGAGTTAGTCGATTCCAATAACTCACTGAGATAGCGAAGGTCTTTTCTTGCAGTTACTAAATTATCGGTATTTAAATATTCACCAAACGGATTGCTTACAATACGAATTGATTGCACCGTATAATTTTCAACAGCTAAGGATTTAGATAATTCACTACAAAACTTGGAAGCTTTTTGGATCGCTGCTTCCCATGTCGCTGTATTTTTTTCAAGAGACAAAAAAGTAGTAATGGTTCTTACTTTGCATAATTTTTTATTTTTAATAACTCATGGTAATTCCTCTAGCTATTTACGCCCATTTTACGGCTAACCGCGATGGTTAAAACAACGGCCAAGGCAAATATGTATGTCATTGCATCCACACTTTCACCTAAAATAATAATCGCTGCAATTATGCTTAAAAACGGTTGGAGCAGCTGAATTTGACTGACTCGGGCAATGCCACCTAAGACTAATCCTTTATTCCAAAAGAAGAATCCAAATAACTGGCTAGCTAATGCCAAATATAAAAAACTGAGATAAACATAGCCTGGAAAGCTGAAGAAATCATCCGGCTTTAGCATCCAAGCACCACTAAAGGTAATTGGAAACGATAACACTAACGCCCAACAAATAACCTGCCAGCCCCCAATTTCTTTAGATACTTTGCCACCAAAAGCATAACCCATGCCACCTATAATGCTAGAACCGATAAGGTATAAATGCCCCGTGTTAATCTCAAACCCTCCTTTGATAAAAGAGAAACTGATAACCAATCCTGCACCAATAAAAGCAGCAATCCAAAAACCCACACTGGGGACCTCTTTGGTAATCATTGTGGCAAAAATTGCGGTTATTAATGGCAACAAACCACTCACTACACTGCCATGTGATGCTGGGACAGTCTGCATACCTAAAGCTGATAAGATAGGAAAGCCCCAAACAACTCCACAGGCTGTTAGTAGCAATAACCCCACTTGCCTCTTTGTGGGCAATGGTTGCTTTAGGAGTAATAAAATAATAGCGGCTACGACTCCTGCAATAACTGAGCGCCCCAAGCCAAGAAAAATAGGATTCATAAATGGAACAATCAAGCGCGTAACCGGTAACGTCAATGAGAACACAAGCACGCCCATTAATCCCAGAAACATGCCTTTGTTAATATGTTTTTGCCCTATTACATCACCCATTAATCTAAACCTTTAATTATCTTGCCAATAAACATTCTAATGATGATTTTACACAGTACCTCCACATCCATAGCTTGATCCTAATATTCTTTTATCATCCTGCATGAAACTTGCATATCATTTAAAAAAGGCACTTAACTTAGATCTTTGGCGACCTTCAGCATCAAAATTTTCTGGCTTAAGCCATAATTTAAACGCTTTTTTAGCATGTGGCCACTCACTATCCAGCATGGAAAACCAAGCAGTGTCACGGTTTCTACCTTTTACAACTAGCGCCTGACGAAAAATGCCTTCAAAGCTAAAGCCAAACCGTAAGGCTGCATTCTTAGATTTTTCATTAAGCGCATTACATTTCCATTCATAACGCCTATAACCAAGCTCATCAAATATATACTGCATCATCAAAAACATGGCCTCTGTTGCTATGGGGGTTTTTTGTAGCTGAGGGGAAAACTGTAGATGCCCTACTTCAATAACGCCGTGCAATGGGTTAATACCCAAGTACCCTGCTAGACCAATTGCTTCATTATTTTGTTGGTTTATAATGACGTAAAACACAGGGTCACTTCCTCTTGAAGCATCTATCAACCATTGTTGATAAGCACTAAAATTTTCAAAAGGCAAATAAGTCCAATTTTTGTTCTCAATATCTTGGGAAAACGAACCAAATAAAGCTTCAGCATGCTTATCAATATTGAGCGCTTCGAGCCTACTGTACCGACCAACCATAATGACTTTCTCTAGTCTGCAAACACCAGACCAATTATCAACTAGTCTTCCTAATATTTGATTTCCTTCATCCTGCATTTAAAATTACCGTATTTATAACTTGCCAACAACTATATCGATATGTCACATTAAGTACAGATTCAAAAAAATATTATTAGAGAAGTACAGTTTTAATAATTTCAAACTGTACTTTATATTTTCGAGCACACTGTATGTCAACTCTCTATCAAAAAGTCGCCGATCACATTAGCGATCAAATCAATAATGGCTTGTTACAAGCGGGGGAAAAAGTGCCTTCGGTACGCCAATGCTCTGCCGAGTTAGGCATCAGCATGACTACGGTTATTCGAGGTTATGAGTTACTGCAAGATCAACACCTCATTGAACCTCGACCTCAATCTGGGTTTTATGTGCTAGCCCCATTTGAAAAATCAGCACCACCAGAAATCAGTCAGCCCGAATTGACCCCATCCGAAGTTAACCTTGATGAGTTAGCGGTACGCTTATTGCAAACTTCAAAAGATAAAAACATCATCCAACTCGGTACGGCACCGCCACAAACTGAAGTTCCTTCGGTAAAATTGATTAACCGCATCATGATCAAAGTGATTAAAGATGATGACAGCATTGCCGAATATGACCCGCCTCCCGGTAATGAAAACTTACGTCGGCAAATTGCACGGCGCATGCTCAACGCGGGTGTAAATATAAACCCAAATGAAATTGTTATTACCACCGGCTGCCAAGAAGCAATGACACTGTGCTTACGCGCAGTGACTAAACCCGGTGATACCGTTGTTATTGAGTCGCCGAGTTACTTTGGCACTTTAAAAGCGATTGAGACCCTAGGCTTAAAGGCCTTAGAAATCCCTACTGATGCTGAAAACGGCATGAGCCTAACGGCGTTAGAGCTTGCTTTACGTGAATGGGATATTCGCGCCTGCATTCTTACGCCTAATTTTAGTAACCCGCTGGGTTATTGCATGAGCGATGAAAACAAACAAAAATTGCGTACTTTATTAAAGCAAACCGGGATTCCAATTATTGAGGATGATATTTACTCAGAGCTTAGTTACAGCACACAACGCCCTAAGGCGATTAAGTCATTTGATGAAACAGGGGCTAACAGTAATGTTTTACTCTGCTCATCCCTTTCTAAATCACTCTCACCAGGCTTGCGTATTGGTTGGGCGATTCCAGGGAAATACCTTAAACAGGTAACTCAATTAAAAGTTAGCAATAGCATGGCTGGGGCAACTTTACCTGCATTAACGGCTGCATGTTATCTTGAAATGGGGATTTTTGACCGGCACCTACGCCAGATGCGCCGTTATTATAAAGAACAGCGCGATTATTTTTTGCACTTAGCTTCAGAGCACTTGCCTAAAACTACACGTTTAACGCACCCACAAGGAGGCTATGTGATTTGGCTGGAGTTGGATGAAGGCGTGGATAGCATGAAGCTTTATGAAACAGCCCTTGCTAAAAGAGTAAGCATTGCGCCAGGGCCTTTATTTTCGGCATCTGGACAATACAAAAACTTCATCCGCGTAAACTATGGTAAAGCCAGCAAATCTGATTTAGAAAAAGCGATGATTACGCTAGGGGTATTACTAAGTTAGCACGACCAAATATCATCTTCCCCATTCCGCAATTAAGCTAAAAGCTCAGCGCTACCCGTTGGGCAATTAATCACTTTATCAACATCCGTCCCTTCAGGAAACTCCTGCGCCACAATCCACACTTGCGTAATCACATCACTGATATTTGGCAGGGCATTCAAAGTCGACTGAGTACGCTGAGGATCAAAGAAGGCAAAAGGCTCATCAAGGAAAATAAATTGCTGTTTATTACCAGTGTTCTTTGCCAGCTCTTCTGACATCGCTAAGCGCAACGCCAGCATGATCTGACGTTGTGTACCTGAGGATATTTCATCAAAATCCATATAACCACGCTTTTCATCAGAGTAGACCTGCACCGTAAAGTCATCAGCAACGCGTACTTTTTTATAACGCCCATTGGTAAATTTAGGCAAACTGTTAGCGGTTATTTCGGTAATATTTTTATTAAATAATCCAATTGAATCTTCTGCTGCACGTTGCATCAACCCCATTGAGGTATTATTTACCGAGATTTTCCTTTCGCTATCCTTAATTATAGCATTCAGCGATTTTAACGTTGCGCGCAATTTTCCTGCATCATCAGAACGCCTTTTTTCTTTTTCAATATCCGTGCTTAGTGTTTTAGACAAACTACTAATTTCAACATTTTGCTTATCGAAGGTATCGGATAAACGAAGGACTGCCGCATTAATTTCTTCTGGATCTGCCTCATAAGTACTAGCGTTTACAGCTAAAGAATCCAAGTTATTAAATTGCTCTTGTGGAGGTACAGAGAACAAAGACGCACCTTTAACTACTACTGGCTCTTCATGCGCAGAAGAATCTGTAACTGCAGTGTTCTGGGTGTTTTTTTGCATTAAGCTAACAACACGCTCTGGTAAAACACTTTCAACATCTGAGGTAACCACACCGTGGCCTTTTTGTAAGCTCTTAGAAAAATCTTCAGCCTTACCAGTCAACGCTTGCATAGTTTGCCTTGCCTTACCACGAACCATTAAGCTAATTAAAAATCCAATACCTGTAATAATAGCAACGGGTAATAACCATGTCGAAATAGTACTATGTGTGTTAGCCAACTCATCCAAGCCGAAGATATTGATTAACGGATTATCCAATAGCTTGGGGCGAAAATAATTGACTACCCATATTAGAAGTGATGCCAACATAACAGGGAAAAATAAAAAAGATAAAAACCCAAAGAAACCACGCTTCTTTCGTGCTCCGAAGAAGCTTGTAGAATTTTCAGTGTACTGTTTTTCGTCCTCTGTTAACTCTGCCAATAAGGTTTCTCGCTGTTGCTTCTCATTCTCTAAGGTTTGGTCGGCATCCACCAGTTCAGGCAACCAAGTTTCATCGAGTTTTATCTCATCTAAAGCAGATTGTGTTGTAAGCACTTCTGGTTTGGCAGTATTAATTTTGTCTTGGTTTTTCGTATTATCTTTATCCAGCTCGCTACTAATCGCTGCATAGTCTCCAATACCTGCCATTTTTTTAATGGTAGTACTTTGCGGTTCAGGTGTTGTTAGCTCTCGTTGAACTAAATAAAATGAGTTTGCAAAAGCATCGTAATCAAAACCAATGATTTTATTTAAAATTTTACTTATTTCGGTATCATCTTCTAATACTTTTGGTGCTTTACCACCACCTAGAAGAAGCCTTTCTAGCTTAACTTTAACGTTGCCTTTGTCATCAACACTGCGGTATAAATTAAAATTATTATCATCTGCAGTTGTAAAATTTATGCGCACTTCCGCGGCATCCGCGCCCCAATAAACTAGCTTTGAGAGGTTATTTTTATTTAATGAAAAGGTTCGCCCAAACAGTGCAAAACAAATGGCCTCACCAATACTGGTTTTACCAGATTCATTTTTTCCTGAAACCGTAATCGTGCCGTTAGCAGGAATATCAGTGACTTCAAGTTTGCTGTACTTACGAAAATTTTCTGCAAAGAGTGAGTTAATCAGCATTGAAAACCTCCCCTATAGCAATAGAGTCATCTAGTTTCTCAACCACTTGCTTTATCGCATCTTGATAGACTGAAAAATCAAAGTCATCTTGTTGCGATTGCTTTTTCACATCATCTTTACAAAACTCTGCGAAGCGTTTTACAGTCCCACTAAGACGCTCAGTTTTTAACCACCGTAACTCTAATTCTGCTGACATCCCCTTCTCCTGAAAATTGGCTTTCAATCTGAGTTAGAATTTTAGCACACAAAAAAGCCCTGATGAAAAATCATACAGGGCTTTTTACAATCGAGACTTTTGTGCTACGCCTAGTTTTTCATGGAGTTAAAAAACTCTTCGTTTGTTTTGGTCTTCTGTAGTTTATCGAATAAGAATTCCATCGCTTCAACTTCACCCATAGGATGTAAAAATTTGCGTAGTATCCAAAGAGACTGTAACTCTTCTTCATTAACTAGCAACTCTTCACGACGCGTACCAGAACGATTTACATTAATCGCGGGATAAACACGTTTTTCTGAGATTTTACGATCAAGGTGCACTTCTGAGTTACCTGTTCCTTTAAATTCCTCGTAGATAACTTCATCCATTTTAGAACCGGTATCAACAAGCGCTGTAGCCAATATCGTTAAACTTCCACCTTCTTCTAGATTACGTGCTGCACCAAAGAAACGTTTTGGCCGATGCAAAGCATTGGCATCGACACCACCAGTTAACACCTTGCCAGATGATGGAACAACCGTATTATATGCACGCGCTAAACGAGTAATAGAGTCCAATAAAATTATGACGTCTTTTTTATGTTCAACCAGACGCTTGGCTTTTTCAATCACCATTTCAGCAATTTGCACATGCCGTGATGCTGGTTCATCAAAAGTAGATGAAACCACTTCGCCACGTACCATGCGTGACATTTCAGTTACCTCTTCAGGACGTTCATCAATTAATAAGACAATTAAATGTGCATCTGGATGGTTGGTCGCGATACTCTGAGCGATGTTTTGTAGCATCATCGTTTTACCGGCTTTTGGTGGAGCGATTATCAGACCACGCTGACCTTTACCGATCGGGGAAACTATATCAATCACTCGGGCAGTAATATCTTCGGTACTTCCGTTACCGCGCTCCATGCGTAAACGCTCATCTGGATGTAACGGAGTAAGGTTTTCAAATAAGATTTTGTTACGCGCATTTTCAGGAGGCTCAAAGTTTATGGTATCAACCTTTAGCAGTGCGAAATATCGTTCGCTATCTTTAGGCGTACGGATTTTACCTGCTACGGTATCACCTGTTCTTAAACCAAAACGGCGAATTTGGCTCGGCGACACATAAATATCATCCGCCCCAGCTATATAGTTACTATTACTTGATCGTAAAAAGCCAAAGCCATCCTGAAGAATTTCTAACACCCCATCACCGTAAATATCTTCTTTTTCTTTAGCGGCCGCTTTAAGTATGGCAAAGATAATATCCTGCTTACGTGCACGTGACATACCATCAACGCCCTTTTCTTTAGCGATGGCTATAATTTCATTGGGTGATTTTTGTTTAAGTTCTGAAAGATTCATAAAGTAAATGTTATTTAATGTATAAGGATAGAATACGGCATGCTGAATAAAAAAAGTAAGTGCTGATGAATAAATAATTTATATATCAGTAATTGATTTATATATGTATGGAAACTTTGAATAAACCCAGTCTTAGTTAACGAAACTAGCAATTAGTTCGCTCGGCATGAAGTAGTTTTAGGAAAACTCACATTAGATGAATGCGAATATCCTACTAGCATACCATAACAAACCTCTTTAAGTCTACACGCTAAGCAACTTAAAGCATTTTCAAAAAAAAATATGCTAACAACAAGAATAATTATAAACTATCATCCCTTCTAGACTACCGTTCATTCTAAATATCAGTGCCTTTTAGAAAGTTTAGCTTTGGCAAAGCCTTCAGAATAGTTTAAAATCTGACCACTATTTGTACAGTTTATATACATTTTTTAATTTAGCGATACGGAAATTATGACTATTAAAGCCCTCTCTCTCGGAATTATTGTCTCGGTTACTACCTTTGTAACAGGCTGCTCAAGCCTATACCCCCCAGGAATGCCTTCACTTGATACTGGAAAATCCGTAAAGCTTGTGAAAGCAGTACCTGGTAGAGACTATACCGTTGTTCCAATCGACTACAACGTTATAAAGAAAACAAGAGGACGGTACAGACATAACAATAAAATGAGAGCCACCAGAAAAGGTCATGCTCGGGGCGCTGGTGGTTACAAGTACATTCTTGCACCACAAGATATTTTAAGTATCACTGTATGGGATCATCCAGAACTCACGATCCCTGCCGGGGAGTTTAGATCAGCTACCTCTGCGGGACATCAGATCGGCCCTGATGGCACAATCTTTTTCCCTTACGCTGGAAGAATTAAAGCTGGCGGAAGAACAACAGCTCAGGTTCGCTCAGTACTCGAGAAAAAACTAGCAAAATTCATTACCAAACCTCAAGTAGGTGTCGCTGTAGCAGCTTACAGAAGCCAAAAAACCTTTGTATCTGGCGAGGTGAATAAACCTGGAACCCACCCAATTAACGACGTTCCATTAACGATTCGAGATATTATCGCAAAATCTGGCGGTCTTTCTAAAGAGGCTGCTGACACCGCCTTATTTATTCACAACAAAAAACAAATAGCTATAGACTTAGAAGCGTTATACCGTAAAGGAGACAATTCACAAAACTACGTTTTACGCAATGGTGACTCACTCCACATCGATAAGCTAGATCCTTACAAGAAAGTATTTGTTATGGGCGAAGTACTCAATCCAGGCAATGTAACAATTGACCGCTTCGGTCTATCGCTTGCTGAAGCTTTAAGTACAGCTAAAGGTGTCAATGAAGAAACTGCCAACCCTATGGGTGTATTTGTTGTACGACAAGTAAATCCTAGAAAACCTACAATCTACCAGTTACAAATGACCTCAGTACATGCGATGGCGTTAGCTGAGCAATTTTCACTTCAGCCACGCGATGTTGTATACGTTACTGCAACACCAATCACCCGCTGGAACAGAGTCATAAGCAAACTTCTACCAACGTTCACAAGCGCAGGTGCTGCTCGCGCTGTTGTTAAATAACTAAACGTTAGAGTAGATACAAAACAATGTTCAAAAATATCATGGTGGTCTGCATTGGAAATATATGCAGAAGCCCTATTGGAGAGGTATTGCTTAAAGAGCAACACCCTCACCTTAATATATTCTCATCGGGACTTGGGGCATTAGTTGGCAAGCCCGCTGACCCTTCATCTGTTGAATTAATGACTGAAAAAGGCATCGATTTAACCCAACATCGTGCACAGCAAATTAATACGGTTTTGGTTGGTTCTGCAGATTTAATACTGGTGATGGAACAAAGTCATATTGATCGCATGCATTCTCAATACCCTGAGTCACGCGGTAAAGTACACTTGATTGGCAAGTGGATTGATAACCAAGAGGTTCCTGATCCCTACAAAAAGGATAAGACAGCATTTTCCAACGCTTCTCAACTAATAGAAGCTGGACTCGAAGCTTGGAAAAATAAGCTCTAAAATAATAATTGGACAAAAATCCGTATGACGGCGCAAACGCAACAAGGCTTAACTCAATTAAATCCAGAAGATGACGTAAATTTAAGACAACTCTTAAATACTGTATGGCAAGGCAAATGGCCTATACTATTTTTTATCTTAAGCTTTTTTACGCTCGCGTTTATCTATGCTTATGGAAAAACACCCATCTACCAAGCGGATGCTCTACTCCAAGTTGAAAAGAAAAAAAGCGGTGTTCCCGGTCTTGAAGACTTGGCCGGCCTCTCTTTGGAGGATGCAACCGTTAGCACTGAACTTGAGCTGATACGATCCAGAAAAATTCTAGGGCTTGCGGTTGAAGCATTAAAGCTAGATATTGTTGCAGAACCTAGACAGTTCCCGCTTTTAAGTAATGTTTATCGCAAGTTTTTCAGAGCGAGCGACGCCAACCCACTTGGCAAACTCCCCTCTGTATGGAGTAAGTTTGATAACTACACCCATAAATTTGCTTGGGGAGATGAAAGAATAAGGGTTGAAAGCCTAAAACTCCCGAGAAAACTACGCGACATCTCACTAATACTGATCGCAGAAAAAAATAACCACTTTGTTATTCTTGATAAAGATGAAAACCTACTACTAAAAGGTAAAGTAGGTAGCCCTGCAATATCCAAAAATCGTGAAATAAAAATATTTATTTCTGAACTAAAAGCCTTACCAGGAACCCAGTTCAAACTCGAAAAAAAATCTAAACTCATTGCTATAGAGGCATTACAAAAGAAACTACAAGCTGGAGAAAAAGGCAAAAAAACAGGCATCATGCAACTTATTCTTGAAGGACCAGATAAGAAAATAATCAGCCAAATTCTTGATCATATATCAAGAACATACCTTGAACAGAACAAGTCACGAAGTTCAGAAGAAGCAAGCAACGCCTTAGGCTTTCTAGAAGAACAAGTGGGCCCAGTAAAATCTTACCTTGAAAAGGCTGAAGCCCGTTTAAAACAATACAGAATCGAGAACAAAACAGCTGACCTCTCTTTAGAAACCAGTGCCGTTTTAAACGTAGTTTCCGCCCTTGATACCGAACTACAGAAACTATCTCTAAAAAAAGACGAACTAAAACAACGCTATACTGACAATCACCCCACGATACAAGCGATTGTTTCCCAAGAAAGGCAACTCAATAAACGCAAACAGGCAACTTTAGCCAAAATAGAACGTTTACCCAATAAACAACAGCACCTGCTTAAATTTGAACGTGACTTTAAGGTTGCAAGCTCCATTTATAATGATGTGCTTAATAATATCCAAGAGTTCAAAATAGCCAAAGCTAGTAGTGTTGGCAATGTCTATATCGTCGATACTGCAGTCACTCATGATAAAGCGGTTAAGCCCAAAAAAGCACTAATAGTTGCTATCGGAACATTACTGGGCGCCATTTTCGGTTTAGGACTTGTCTTTTTAAGAAAGATGCTCCGAAATACAGTTGAAGACCCTGAAGTCTTAGAAAGAAAAACTGGCATACCTGTTTATGCATCAATCCCCCTAAGTAAAAGTGTCACACTCACAAGCTTCCTAAGTACAAAAGACCGAAGGCAAAAATCTTTACTTGCTTTAGAGGACCCGACTGATCTTACCATTGAAAGTCTTCGTAGTTTACGCACTAGCTTACATTTTGCCTTACTTGAAGCTAAAAATAATATCGTGATGATTACAGGCCCATCACCGAATACAGGAAAATCTTTTATCTCATCGAACTTTGCAGCCGTTCTTGCTACAGCAGAACAACGTGTATTATTAATTGATGCTGATATGCGAAAAGGCTACTTGCAAAATGTACTGGACCTAGATGTATCACCAGGGCTATCAGAAATGATTAGCGGTAAAGTCGCTATTGAAGATGCTATCCATACTATTGCTATTGGTGAACATAGTTTAGATGTAATTACCCGCGGACAAACACCACCCAACCCATCTGAATTATTAATGCACAGTAATTTTGGCGACCTTTTAAATGGCCTTTCTGAACAGTACGACTTAATTCTTATTGATACTCCACCCATTCATGCGGTAACAGACCCTGCTATTATTGGCAGTCATGCGGGAGTCGTATTCATGGTAGCTTACGCGGGCTTGCACCCAATAAGAGAAATTGAGCATGCTGTCTCTCGATTGGCTCAAACAGGGATAGAAACAAAAGGCTTTATCTTTAATGGTTATGTACCAAAGAAGGGTGGTTATGATTATGGTTATGGCTACTACTCTTACTATAGCGATTAATTGGCAAACAACTCAAGAGCTTCAGCGAACGATATCATATCACTTAGGCTGGTTTACTCTTGTAGAGAAAGAAGTAACTAAGGGGCTAGGCCACTGAGACTGACGAAACGTCATCCCACTTGTGATCAATAAAATTGCGTATCTGTTTAACAATACCCTCTGCCGATAAACCTATATCTACCAGCTGTTCTTCGCGAGTCGCATGTTCGATATAATTATCAGGTATACCTAAATTTATTATTTGCGTTTGCAGACCTTCCTCATTTAAAAACTCGCTAACCCCGCTTCCTGCACCACCCTGAACGGCATTATCCTCCAAAGTGACTATCAGCTCATGACCGATCAATAACTCCCTTATCAGGCTTTTATCCAATGGCTTTACAAAACGCATATTAACCAGTGTTGCATCAAGCTCTTCCGCTGCTGCTGCTGCTTCATTCAACAATGAACCAAAAAGTAATATAGCGATACGTTTATGTGCTTGTTTATTAGGCTGGCGAATGACTTCTCCTCTACCTATTTCCATCGCCTTCATCTGTGGCTGAACTTCTGCACCGACCCCAACACCACGAGGATAACGAATCGCTGTAGGGCTATTTTGCTGGTAGGCTGTGTAAAACATTTGACGACATTCATCTTCATTAGTCGGGGCCATAACAATCATATTGGGTATACAGCGAAGATAAGATAAGTCGTAATTACCCGAGTGCGTAGGCCCATCAGACCCGACAAGACCTGCTCGGTCAATTGCAAATACAACCGGTAAGTTTTGTAGCGCAACATCGTGTATTAACTGATCATAAGCACGCTGCAAAAATGTAGAATAAATTGCCACTACGGGCTTTAAACCATCACATGCCATACCAGCAGCAAGCGTTACCGCATGTTGTTCTGCAATAGCAACATCATAATAACGTTCGGGGAACTTTTCAGAGAACTCGACCAGACCTGAGCCTTCTCGCATAGCAGGGGTAATAGCCACAAGATCTTTTTCTATCTCAGCCATATCACATAGCCACTGCCCGAATACTTGAGTATAAGTCGGCAGTGATTTTTGGGTAGATTTTTTTACACCTGCTTTTAGGTCAAACACAGATACCGCATGATATTCAACCGGGTCTCTCTCTGCCGGCTCATAGCCATTGCCTTTTTGAGTCACTACATGCAAGAACTTTGGCTCATTAATATCTTTGATATTCTCTAAAATATTTACAAGCTCAACAACATCATGACCATCAACAGGACCATAATAAACAAAACCCATTTCTTCAAACAGCGTTGCAGATGGCATAATCATACCTTTGGTATGCTCCTCTGCCCTCCTCGCAAAACGCTTCATGCTCGGAGTATTTGATAGTAATTTTTTGCTACTTTCCCGCATACTGGAATAGAAGTGACCCGATAATAAGCGTGCTAAATACTTACTTAAGCCACCCACATTTGGTGAAATCGACATATCATTATCATTTAAAACCACCAACATTTCAGTGTCAATATCGCCCGCATGATTAAGTGCTTCATAAGCCATACCTGCCGTCAATGCACCATCACCAATGACAGCAATTGCATGTCGATCTTTGCCTTGTTGTTTTGCTGCTAATGCCATCCCCAAGGCAGCACTTATGGAGGTACTTGAGTGCCCGACACCGAAAGCATCATAGTTACTTTCATTGCGACTAGGAAAACCACACAAACCACCCTTCTTTTTTATACTACCAAGCTCAGCACGGCGACCGGTAAGGAGCTTATGCACATATGCTTGATGTCCAACATCCCATATTAAGCGATCATTTGGTGTATCATAAACATAGTGAAGCGCGACTGTGAGTTCTAAAGCACCAAGTCCTGACGCCAAATGCCCGCCAGATTCTGATACCGACTTTAATAAAAACTCCCTCACGTCTTTACAGAGTTCCGGCAAATCCTCTACCTCAAACTGTCTTAAATCGTGCGGTGTGTTTATTTTATTTAGCATTTATCAAGGTCTCAAGCGATACGTTTTACAATAAAAGCAGCAATATCACGTAGTAAGTCTGCCTCCTTGCCAAAGTTTACAACAGAATCAATCGCCTGTTGATGCAGTAAAAATAGCTTTTCTTTTGCTTTATCCATCCCCATAATCGACGGGTAAGTGGGCTTGTCCGCAGCTATATCAGCACCTTGTTGCTTACCTAAAGTTTCAGTATCACTTTGAATATCTAAAATATCATCGCGCACCTGAAAGGCTAAGCCGATTGCTTCAGCATAATTTTTTAAAGCACAACGCTGATCCATTAACTTTTTATTCCTCTCTTCGCTAGAGCAATGGCTCGCCATCAAAACACTTCCGCGTATTAATGCACCTGTTTTGTGACTATGCATTTTCTCTAGCTGTTGTTCCGTCAAAACTTGACCCACTGCAGCTAAATCAATAGCCTGCCCTTGCACCATACCTGAGTTTCCAGATACTTTTGCCAGAATATTAAGCATCGTAAGCTGGTTCTGTAGTGAAATATCTGGGTCTTGTTGCGATAAAACCTCAAAGGCTAAAGCCTGCAAAGCATCACCTGTTAATACTGCAGTTGCTTCATCAAAAGCCTTATGTACTGTTTTTTTGCCACGTCGCAGCTCATCATCATCCATGCAAGGCAAATCATCATGCACCAATGAATAAGCATGCATTAACTCTATTGCCACTGCAGGTTTATCCAATGAGCCCAAGGAAAATCCTAAAGCTTCACCGGTCGCATAAACCAATAATGGCCGAACACGTTTGCCACCATCTAGCACCGCGTAACGCATAGCTTCTTCTAATTTATTTGGCGACTTATGATCAGTTGCTACAGGCAATATGCTCTCTAACGCTTTTTCAATCCGCTGTTGATAAGGATTATTTTTCTGATCAAGCATTATCAATAGCCGGTGAAAAATCATTCTCGCTTTCACCATCCTCAGACAGTATTTTTACTCTTTGTTCAGCATTCGTTAAGGCTTTCTGGCAAACGCGGCTTAAGGTTATACCCTTTTCGAATTCTTTTAAGGATTCCTCCAGGGAAAGGTTTCCCGCTTCGATTTTGGTGACTAAGCTTTCCAGCTCTGTCATAGCTGACTCAAAATTAAGCGAATCTGTATTTTTTGCATTCATGCGTAGAATAGTGTTACTTCGAGAACAGAAATGCAAGTAAAACGCACATAAAAAAAAGCTACGTTTCGTAGCTTTTTTACACATTTATATCCGACTGAGAAGAAGATAAACTATCAGGCGGTAATCGTTGCCTTTAGTTTATTTATTGCATTATTTTCAATTTGACGAATCCTTTCAGCAGATATTTGATACTTATCCGCTAAGTCTTGCAGGGTGGCTTTTTTATCAACTAGCCAGCGACTTGCTATAATATCTTTACTTCTTTCATCTAATGTTGACAAGGCATTCTTAAATAGTGTCTGTGTATGATTATCCCAATCTGCTGATTCTAAGGCCTCTGAAGGATCAACCGTTTCAGACTGCAAATATTGACTTGGGTGATATGCGCTTTCATCATCTTCTTGCCCTGGCGATAAGTCAAAACCTATATCTTGACCTGACATACGTTTTTCCATTTCCATGACATCTTTGCTGGTCACACCTAGATCCGAAGCAATATCCTTAACTTCCGCCTCATTCATCCACGCTAATCTTTTCTTTTTGCTTCTAAGGTTAAAAAACAGTTTGCGCTGTGCTTTGGTCGTTGCTACTTTTACAATTTTCCAATTTTTTAGGATAAATTCATGAATCTCGGCACGAATCCAATGCACCGCGAATGATACTAAACGTACATTTACCGATGGATCAAAACGTTTTACCGCTTTCATTAAACCCACATTACCTTCTTGCACGAGGTCTGCCAATGGCAAACCATAACCACTGTAACCACGTGCGACTTTAATCACAAAACGCAGGTTATGCATAATAAGCTGACGAGCAGCTTCTAAATCATCGTTTTCACGAAGCTTAATGGCTAATTCTTGCTCTTCGGATTTTTTTAAAACAGAAATCTCACTGACCGACTGCATATAATTTTCTATGCTTCCTGCAAGAACAGGTAAGGTAGTATCAGGTATTGTAAGTGTATGTGTCATATCATCTCCTCAATATAAACGATAAATCTTGTGCTATTTTAGCACTCTTATGGTTAGAGTGCTAATCACACATAAAGTTCCGGATAATTGGTAGAAAATTGATTACACCATCAAACCAGAGAAAGCATCCGAGGCTACATCTAATGTATCATTGATATCTTTTTCTGTATGCGCACTGGAGAGAAAACCTGCCTCATAAGCTGATGGTGCAAGGTTAATACCCGAATCCAACATCTTATGGAAGAAATAATTAAAGGAATCAATATTACAAGCCGAGACTTGCGCAAAATTTTCAATTTTACTTTCATCACTAAAAAACAAGCCAAACATACCGCCCACTTGGTTACTTGTTAATGGAACTCCTTGCTGATCAGCACGACTCATTATCCCTGAAACAAACATCTCAGTTTTCGCAGTCAATTCATTATAAAACCCTTCACGAGAGATTACCTCTAACATTTTCAGGCCAGCAGTCATCGCTAATGGGTTTCCTGACAATGTACCCGCTTGATAAACAGGCCCTAACGGTGATAACTTTTGCATAATATCTTTACGACCACCAAATGCTGCAGCGGGCATTCCTGCGCCAATAATTTTACCTAAAGTGGTTAAATCTGGTTTAATATTATAAATCGATTGTGCACCACCTAGCGCCACACGAAAACCTGTCATAACCTCATCAAAAATTAATATTGCTCCCGACTCATCACACACTTCGCGCAATGTTTCTAAAAAACCTTCGGTGGGTGGAATGCAGTTCATATTGCCAGCGACAGGCTCAACAATAATACAGGCGATTTTATCGCCCATTTTTGAAAAGAGTTCTCGGACTTGTTGTGGGTTATTGTAATCCAGCGTGATGGTATGCTTGGCTAAATCAGCAGGCACACCCGGTGAGTTTGGCTCACCAAAGGTCAGCATGCCCGAGCCAGCTTTCACCAATAAAGAGTCTCCATGACCGTGATAGCCACCCTCAAATTTAACGATGTCATCTCTACCTGTAAAGCCGCGTGCCAAACGAATGGCTGACATGGTCGCTTCAGTACCAGAGCTGACCATTCGTACCATTTCGATTGCCGGCATCAATTCACAAATCTTTTGCGACATAGTAACTTCGATTTCAGTTGGCGCTCCGTAACTTAGTCCTTTCTCAGCTGCTAGTTTAACAGCTGCCACAACTTCTGGATGTGCATGACCTGCAATCATAGGCCCCCATGAGCCAACATAGTCGATATAACGATTACCATCGACATCATATAAATAAGCACCTTCTGCGCGCTCGATAAAGGGCGGCGTCCCCCCAACACTTTTAAAAGCACGAACGGGGGAGTTAACGCCACCGGGGATAGTTTTTTTTGCTTGCTCAAATAAGCTTTCGGACTTTGTCATCATATTCTTAATTACTCTTCCTTACTGCCCGCAGGGCTGGTGTAACGATCATTTAATGTTTGTACAAATTGGTCAATATCATTGCGAATACCATCTAATTTTTTGCGCACCCCATTACCCCAACCTACTGGATTAGCCCTAAAGAGGCTACGATACCAACGCGTATTCTTTCGAAATGCGGTTGCAATGTTGCCATAGGTGTCTTCGGTGTTTAAAGTTTTAGCAACACCATTTACTAAAGATTTCCTGATGAAAAGGTGTAACAAGTAGGCAAGAAAAGCCAATACCCCAATAGCTACAATCCCCATAACTGTATTATTTTGCAACTGCAATAACCAAGGATGATTTAATAAATCAAACGAATAAACCAGTGCTAACAAGCCAATAAATAACGGTATAAAAACAAACAAGTCAGTTATAATGACACGTTTTCTCCAGCGCCTCATTGCCACCTTAATCTGCGGAACAGCTTGTTGTTCAATTTGATTAGTGAGTGATTCCATACTACCAATTATTCGATAAACACGCTCAACATTGATATCTTCCATACGCTTAGTAAGCTCAGCATAATCAGTATCGGATTTAGATTGATAACGCTCCCAAACGGCTTGATTTTCAACCGGTGTTGCTAATTGTTTATTAAAAATGACATAAAAGCGCCCAGCATTTAATCCACTTTGTACTAATGACTTCTGCCAAGCTCCAACTATATCTTCCATGTTGTCATCTTTAGCAGAGCTATCTATTTGATTTAAAATAAACAAAAACTTGCTGCTATCATTGCGTCGTTGCGAACCTTCAACCAGGTGCTTCAACGTATCCTGCATCGCTCCCGGCTCTGGGTGCCTAGCATCAAATAAAACCAACACCAAATCAGATAAATCAATAATATGGTCGGTTATTTTTAAGGTGGCTTTACGTTGTTCATCAGCATCAAAACCAGGGGAATCAATAATGATTTTTCCACGAACCGCTTCACTAGGGACAGCCTTCATTTGCAAATAGTTATCAATTTTAGCGCCTTCACCCTGAACTACATTTTCCAGGTCATCACTAATTTGATAAAAAGGAAAGCGAGGATCTCCGTCCAATGCGATACCCGGCAATGTGCGCACTTCTTGATTCGTTGAGTCACCTGAATAAGTAATCACCGTAAATCGATCATCAACGGCTTGATTTCCTGTGTTTTGAACAGGCAAACCAAGATAGCTATTGATAAAACTTGATTTACCTGCTGAGAATGTACCTAGAATAGATATTAATGGCCACCATGAGATCTGAGTCGCATAGGATTCATCCGCTTGAATGAGGCCCATTTTTGCAGATATTTTATCGAGCTGGCGATAACGCCCAACGACAGAAACAAGGATGGGGTTTTCTGTTTCCAGATGATTTTGCAAGCGCTCTAAACGGCTTTGCATTCTTTTGGCAGGGGTCATACAACATCCTCTTTAGCCTAATAATTTAGCCAAAGATTAGCATAAAATGAATGTAATTATTCTAATTTTAGATGTCTAATTTAATGTTACCGCATTAGACGTTGTCTCTACAAAAACCTCTCTAGAACTCTGATCATTTGATTCAACCACACCACTTGGACTCCCAACAGGTATAGGTACAGAGTTTACAGCTGGTACTGGCTGTTGTTGCATATAAGGTTGTACCGATGGAGGGGGCATTATCATATTTTGCCCTGTATTTTGTGCTCCATAGCCAGATTCATACCCCTGTTGGGCAGGGTATGCATAATAGGACTGAGGCAATGGCGAGGTTGAGCCTTGGAAGGGTAAATTTTGATCATCTTTCCATGGTAGAAAATTATTCATGAAGCTCAACGGTGTTGAAATATTTTTATTCAAACTCCAAAAGTCACGTTGCATATTATTGGTTGAGGCCGCCATATCGTATATTGCGGGCTTCATTCCACTAATAGCACCAGACATTTTGTTGGTGGTAGCCGTCATCTTACCGACATTATTAGACATATTTTCTGTAGAGGCACCTAGTGTATCCATAGTGCCAGACATATGATTCATGGTACCTGAAATAGACGTCATATTTTCATCAACTGATTTACCCATATGAACAATTGTGTCAGCCATACGATTAACATCAGAGGTCAAAGAATAAATAAGGAAAAAGCCAAATGCCGCCAATATAAAAAAGGCAACCATCGCAGGGTAAACCAACATTTTCATTCGTTTTGTTGCATCGTCCGCCTTTGCTTCAAACTCTTGCAATTCACTTTCTAATTCAAGAATATAATCTTTATGCAATTCACTTTTTGCCATGATTTTTTCCCACCATTTTAATTATTATTACTTCGTTCAAGCCTATCCATTATTACTTCCACCCTCTCTGGGTAAAATAACTGGATAAACCCAACCATATTCGACACTCTATCAGATGAACCCGACTCGATTAAAGGAATCGCTATTTCTGAGTAAAGCTCTGCGGCCTTTTTAGGGTAACCTTGTCGCCAATAGACATTGCCCAGCTCTCCTTTATGCTCAATGACTTGAGGTTCTCTTTTAATAAGCTGTTGATATATTTGTGCGGCTTCATCCAAGCCATTATTCCAATAGGCTTCACGCGCCATTAGTAATAATTCATCTGTTTCCAGCTGAGCTAAATCTTCCGCTTCTACGGCATTTTTTTCTGGCAACTTATTACTATTGTTAGCACTATGTGTTGCTGTACCTGCAAATGGCTCAGGGCTGTTTTGTAGCTTTGTACGATGATGATCTACTGGTTCAGTTTTTATAACAGCTGGCGGTATAACCGTTTTATTATGAATTCTCATTTCTGGCATAGCCTTTGATTCAATTACTTTCCTAGCTAGACTAGCGTCATGATTTAGAGGTTTTTTTACAGCTTTGCCAATTTCTACGATTTCATTTTTTAAAACGTGATTATTGCTATCAGCCTCACGTTGCTTATTCCCCGAAGCCACAGTCAAAAGAATTGCAATCGCTCCTAACACCCATATAGCAATAAGTGGACGAGCCAATATCCATTTAACAATATTCATTAATTTCTTCCTCTTCTACATCTTTGATCAAACAACGATGATTATCGCATATTTAAAAACTGATATTATCATAAATCAGTATAATAATTCGCCTAGCGCTTCCATTTCAAGTGCAGCTTTAGATTTTGGGTCGAGTTCAAATACTGCCATACCTTCGCTAAACGAACGACGGTATACTGTTCGCTGAAATAGTCGTTGTTCCAACATTGTAAGCCCCTCTAACGTACATAACGCATCAAATGCATCATCTGTTTCCCTTACCGCACGATGTGTATCTGAACGATTCATGAAACCTAAAACCTCAGGCTTAGAGGCACTTTTACATGTTTTATCGATAATTTTCAAAAAACGCTGTGTTGACCACACATCGGCCTGACTAGGTGCTATTGGAATCAAAATACGATCAGCTCGCTGTAAAGCAGCCGTCATTGCCTCATTGTCCGACAAACCTATATCTACGATAACCTCTGTATACTTACCTTCACTACCAAGCTGACTCACGAAATGCTGAGGTGTAATAGTTGGGGTATGACCATCCTCAGCCCTGATTTCTAATGCATCAGTAATCGTTGCTTGAGGATCAAGATCATAAACCGATACGTGGACATTTCTACGTGTAGCTACCCAAATTGATAAATTAAAGGCAACCGTACTTTTACCCGTACCACCCTTTAGGTTTCCGACAACTGTTATCATTTCACTTCCTGTTATTTGTTTGCTTGTAACATGGGTTGTTGTGTAACTATTTTAGTTTATTCTGCTCAGCTCCAGAAGGAAATTTAGGTGTGGTTAATGATTTTGATAATGGCAGAGAATGAGTAGTCGCCATTGGCATCTGTGGCACTTGCGGATACCTATCAATAGGCGTAGGCATATTCCGCTGCATTTGAGGGGCAATAGGCGGCGCAGAAAATAGTTCAGGTACTTTTAATACAGGTGCCCGAGGCTTTGTTAACCTTTTAAAAGGCGCATTCAACTTATCAACTGGCAGACCTGGCTCTAATTTCTGGATCCGTATTTCTTTCGGTGACTGAGGCGAGTATTGATTCATTCTTTTAATCACCGGAGCTCTAGGCGGCTTCATATTATGACTAAAGGGCATAACAACTGTTTTCTGCTGTAGCATACTTGACGATCTAAAGGAGCCATCAGACTTCTTTAATAATTTAAACATATTTGGCTGCGCAACCTGAAAAGGCCCTATAGGTGGAGGCGACAAGGGAGTAACTGGTGTTTTTTTCAAATTGCTTTTCTGCAACTTCGGCACCTTATTCTTTGAAGGCTGATTAATAATAGCAGGAGGATTTACAGAAAATTTCCTTTCAGCTTCTGCCGTGCCCCCCCCCGAAAACAGAATCAAAACAGATGCAAAAGCAGTCACACTAATCACACTCAAAACACCTTTTTGTAAAACGCTCATAGATTATTACCTCTTATAGCATTATGAATATCTAGCACAAACCAAAAACTGCTAATCTATAAAATAGTTATTAGTAGTAACTAGATTAAATATCTTTTTTCAGACGGATGCCTCTACGGGCTTTTTTATCGACCGATTTCGACTTTAAAACAGACTGTTGCGATTCAGAAGTTTTTGGCTTTGTCGTAGCTTTTGACTTTGTCGTTGCTTTTGAGTTGGTTACAGCTTTATTATTTTTCATTTTTGGCTTAGCCACTATCGTTTTATTTGAATCATTTAGCGATTCAGTTTTAGCCACTACTTTATTGACCGGTTTACGTGGTGACGGTACCCAATCATCATCGTCGTCATCTTTGCTAGCACGATTGAAAATCAAACTAAACAATCCCTTAACACTTGAAATTACCAGTGTTGCTGCCATACCTACTATGCCAAATAAGGTAGAAAAAACATCGCTAACTTTTTCACCAAAACTTTCCTCATAGTCAGAGTTACCCGTTGAAGATTTAGCTTGCTCTGCTGCCTTTTTATCTTTGGGATTAAAATCAGGCGGTACAATACTATTTCCATCACCATCAACACATAATGCTTTGCCTGCACTAATACACCCTAATGGCACAACCAATAACGTTAATAACGTCGAAATTAAACCACCAAATACTAATGACACCGCCATTCCTTTAAAAATTGGATCAGTAATAATAACTAATGACCCGCCAATCAATGCAAATGCCGTTATTGCAATCGGTCTAGTTCGTGCCTCACAGGAATAAATAGCTGCATCTACGACACTCATACCCTCATTGATCACAGCGTTTTTGGTAAAATCAATTAACAATATTGAGTTTCTAACCACTATACCGGCCAAAGCGATAAAGCCAATCATGGAGGTAGCCGTAAAATCAGCACCCCAAATCCAATGCCCTGGAATAATACCAATTAAGGTTAAAGGAATTGGGGCAATCGCAATAGCAGGAAGCAAGAAGTTTCCAAACAAGCCTACGATCAGCATGTAAATTAAAACTAAGGCAGCCATAAAGGCAATACCCATATCACGGAAAGTTTCAAACGTTACGGTCCACTCACCACCCCACTCGAAATTGGTTTTATCTGCATTATCCTCACGTCCAAACCAATTACCACCAGTAACAACTGCACCATCTGGAGCGATATAGCCTTTGCCATCATTAGCAGCATCCAATAAATCACCCACTTGGAACATACCATAAACAGGGGCAGCCAAATCACCAACTGTTTCCGCAGTCACGAACTCTACTGCGCGTAAATCTTTATGGTAGATAGGTTGATCAGCACGCTCAGAAACAAAACCTCCTAACTCAGACAACGGTAATGTCTTCCCCATACGATTCGTAACTGGCAACTGAATTAAGCGGTTAATTTGCGAGCGAGCACTGAGAGGAACTTGCATCATTATAGGGGTTGGGTTAATCAACGCATTACGCTTTATATCACCTAAAACATAACCACCCATTGCCATTTCAAGTGTGGCATTAATATCCTCAACGCTAATTCCATTCCGCTGTGCTTTTGCTGCATCAACCTTAAAGCGTAAGATATCGTGAGGCTCTTCCAAGAAATTATCCACATCACCTAAATTGGGTGCATCTTCAAATATTTGAGTTAAATCTTTGGCTACTTGCCTACGCACTGCTGCACTTGGGCCATAAATTTCTGCTACCACAGACTGCAAAACAGGTGGACCTGGTGGCATTTCAACAACTTGGATTTTAGCGCCTAGCTTTTTCGCAATTGGCGTAAGTAATGCGCGTGCTTGTTCGGCAATTTCATGGCTCGATCGTTCACGATCATGCTTATCGGTTAACTGAACTTGGACATCGCCCTGCCATGAATTTTTACGCAAATAATAGTGCCGTACCAAACCATTGAAATTGAAGGGTGATGCTGTTCCTGAATACGTTTGCACAGCGGTAACTTCATCAATCTGTTGCATTTCGGTAGCAACTCTACTAATAAAATTAGCCGTTGTTGGTAATGACGTGCCCTCAGGAAAGTTCACCACAATATTAAATTCAGGCTTATTGTCCAAAGGTAGCATTTTTACTTTTACACCATTGGTATAAAATAGTACTAACGTTAAAAGCAATACGCCGACTAGACCATAAATCAACAACTTACCTTTCTTTCTATTTTGTATAAGAGGAATAATAATACCTCTAAAAAACTTCTCCAGAGTGGCTGCTTGACGGTGCTCTTTCTCCTCCATTTCTTCCAGCTGTTCTAAGCTCGGTTTAAACTTATTAGTTAACCACGGGGTAAATGCAAACGCTGCAAACAAAGAGAATATCATCGCTACCGAACCTAAGATTGGAATCGGCGACATATAGGGGCCCATCATACCGCTTACAAAACCCATTGGGAGTAATGCTGCAATAACCGTCATGGTTGCTAGTATCGTCGGATTACCTACTTCACGCACCGCATCAACAGCGACATCGACATCGAGGCTCCCTGATAATAACCAACGCCGATAAATATTTTCCACCACTACAATGGCATCATCAACCAATATTCCGATTGAGAAAATTAAGGCGAATAAGCTTACTCGATCAATCGTTAAACCTAGCATCCATGCTGCAAACACCGTTACAGTAATTACCACGGGGATAATAATAAAGGTCACCAAGGAAGCGCGCCAGCCTAAGAACAGCAATACTAAAACTGTCACCATCATCGTCGCTTCAAATAACTTAAATAGAAGTTCGTTTACCTTACCTTTAGCTGATTCACCATAATTTCGTGTAATTGCCACATGCACATTATCAGGAATAATGCGGCCTTTTAAATATTCTACTTTTTCAAGTACAGCCTCTGCAACATCAACGCCGTTAGTACCATGTTTTTTTGCTATCGCCACGGTTACTGCTGCCGCTCCGTTAGCTCGCTCACTACCATCATCAACCGTTGCTTTACCGGTGTAATAAGATACTGTTTTTGTTGCCTCATTTGGCCCCTCAACCACAGTTGCAATATCACGAACATAAACAGGCCGTCCATCAACCACTGCCACCATCAAGCGCTTAACATCTTCAGCTGACTTTAGAAACGAGCCAGTAATGACATTGATAAATTTGTCGCTCGGCTCAATGGAACCGGCTTGACGCTCTGAGTTTGCCATGCGAATTGCATTTGCTACTTGCCCCAAAGACACACCATAGGTTGCTAAACGCTCAGGTAGCACTTCAATTAATAGCTGATCAGTTCTCCCATCTACGATAAAACTTTGACTAGCATTTGGCACCTCACGGAGTTTTTGCAATAAATCCAGTGCAACCAGTTTTAATGATGCATCATCAACATCATTCGACCAAAGAGTGACTGTCACGACAGGTACATCATCTACACCCACTGGCTTAACTAAAAAACCAGTAATCCCTTGCGGCATTCTATTTTTATTAGAATTGAGTTTATCGTTAAGTTTTACAATGGATGATTCAAAATTCTCACCCACTTTAAACTGAACAGTGACCATTGCGTTACCACGGCTTGATGCAGAATAAACATGCTTAACGCCCGTGATTTCAGACATTATCCCTTCAAGCGGCCGTGCCACCTGTGACTCTACCTCTTTTCCCGTAGCACCTGGGTAACTGACAAAAATATCCACCATCGGCACAGAAATTTGCGGGTCTTCCTGCCTCGGCGTCATTTTCATGCCAAGTAAACCTAATGCTAAAAACGCGAACAATAGTAATAAAGCTAAAGGTGAGGTAATAAACATTTTAGCCATGCCACCAGCAATGCCTAAGTTTTTGGGCTCTTTCTCGGTACGCTTTGGAGAGTTATTTTCAACAGTGTTAGCAGTTTTATTGTCGTGATCGGTCATAAGAAGGCTCTTTGTTCAATGGTTAGTTTATGTAATGAAATATTCCTCGCTACTACTGACTTATGAACCCGGATACCACCCAGAATTAACGCCTACCGGCGGATTATCGATAATTTTTTCGCCCTGCTTAAGGCCCGATACTACAGCAATACTTCTACCATCACTTTGCACTGCACCTAGTCTTAACAACCTTAACGAAGTGGTTCGTTTCGCTTCATCAGCAACTAGCACCGTCGGCAAGCTCCCCCCTTTAATTAGTGCGGACTGAGGAATAACTATAATTGATTTACCACCTGGCGTTGTGTCTGGCAAAAATACTTCTGCATACATCCCTGGGTTTGCAGGGTAACCCACTTTCAAATCAAACTTTACAACAACAGTGTGCCTGACAGGATCTGCAATTGGGTAAATTTGTGAAATTCGCGCAGTGGTCATCGACTGCCCAACACGTGCATTAACGGTCATACCTTTCTTTAGACTAGACACTAACACTGAAGGTACATCCGCTTTTAGACGCAAGTACTTTATAAAACCAAACTTCATTAAAGGTTGCCCAGGCTGAACTGCATCTCCAACTTCTACCATTTTTGACATTATAATGCCTTCAAAAGGAGCTACTGAGATAGTGTCCTTTATTTTGGTATTGAGCTCGTTCATTTGCGACCAAGCCATCATAACTTGGCTTTCGGCCTGAGATACACCCGTAGCACTATTCATTAAATCAGAGTAACGATTATAATCACTGTTGGTTTCTCCCATCATGTTATACATAGGCCGCGTGAAATATATATCCATCATCGAAGGCAGACCCATGCCTGGCATCCCTGTTATATCTTTGCTTCGAGGTGATACAACTTCACGTTGATATTGTGCTTGGGAGTTTTTAAGTGCTGCCTGAGCGGAGGTAATCTGCGACCACAAAGTATTTCGTTTTGCCATCAAAGATGAGTCATCTATTTTAACAAGCACGTCTCCTTTTTTTAATGAAGCCCCAACCTCGCCACCTAAAGAGATAACTTTCCCAGGTATTTGAGCAGTGACGGTTGTTTCTTTGTAAGGAACAACTGTACTCCCCAAAATAGTTTGCGAGCTTGAAAAAGAGCTACTTACGGTAATAATTTCTGAAGCATTCGCTAAAAACGAAAGCATTAAAGCACTTGAGGCAAGGACTGATCTCAGCCACATTTTGGACAACTGAAAATTCACACAATTCTGAAGACGTTCGACTATAAGCATTATTATTAGTTTCCTATATTTAGTCACTCCGGCTACCGTTTCTTTAACTAAAGAACCGTTAGTACCACCCGATGTGTTTGGCAAAACCATGTATTCAATAAACACGCGATTTATACCAGAAATAAAGAAAGTAACTGCGTCTCAATGGAGGTATTAATAAGGGTATTAATGAGAATATTGAAGCAAAGCTACTCCTAGCACCGCCGACTATAGCGTTTTAAGCGGTATTTTTCCAGCTGAAAATATGCATTAAAGCGGGCAAGTTACACCTTTTCTCTGAAAGGTAAATACATATTAAATCAGTATATTAGCTACACTTCAGCTTACTGAATTGGAATAATACGTTTAATTTTTCCCCAGTATTTATGCTCCAGTGTGAATTCTACGGCTTTAGGCAAGCCTTTAGCTCTTTTTCCCCAGTTATCTTGCCACCCCCTTTTTACAGATAAGAGTCGCAATGTGAACTCATCGACATTATCTAACAATGTCATTTTCACTGGCTCTGCACCCAGATGATCAACCAAATTCCAACTAGAACGTATCAGCTTGTTATCGTCCAAATCATAACGCACACGCTGCAAGGTGCTGCGCTTCAAGTCCATTGGATTAGAATTACCAGCACGCGTAAATTCCAGCAAGCCATCTTGACCAAGCCCGTATAAAAACGCTCCTTCACTTTGTCCAAAACCCGCGCTTCTACTACGAAAAACTAACTGTCGCATATCACGCTCTAAAAACATCATGGTTCTTTTTAAGGATTTAAGCTGGGCTTCTTGAGAGGTTAGAACTTCATTACTTTTAAATATGTTGATCAAACCACCGTATGCCATTAATGACATCATGGAAAAAATCATCATCGAAACCAACAACTCAATCAAAGTAAAACCCGATTGCTTGTGGCAAGGTGACTTAAAGCTTCTCTGGCAATTATTTGTTGAGAAATTCATTATGGTCTAGCCAAAAAACCAACAACGGTTACAACAGGATCAGCATCGCTTTTACCCCCTTCTGGCCACACAGAAAGCTCCACCCGTTTAATATTAGCATCATCAGTTTTAATAGTCTTTTGCACCCAGTTCCACTTTCGATCAACCATTTCTTGGTCACCTTTAACTTCTCCCAACTTCGGCCATGATTTTTTTATTCTTAACTCAGCTAATTCGTTAAGAGCGACCCATTGAGCAAAGGTTCTATCGGAAAGTCTTGCTGAATTTTTTGCCGCAGACCCCATCACTTTTATCACGCCACCCAATGAAATTGCCACCACAAATAGGGCAACCATCACCTCCAATAAGGTGAAACCTTTAGACTTATTACGACTATTTGGCATCTTTCTTTTCAATTCGCTGCTTAATGAGTCCACCGGCATCAACACTAATATCTAAGTTAATTTTATTAAGATAACTTAAGCGATAACTAAAAGGAGTGACTTCGCCAGTTGATAAAATCAAAATTTGCGGCGCAATATTTTTCTTCTTGCTTAAGGCTATAGGTTCACCTTCTAAGAAGAGTGCCGGCTTGATCACATCAGGAAAATCGTTTCGTGAAAAAGCATCTTCTGCGGCTACCCAGCTACTCTGATCATTTAGATAAAATGCATAACCAGTAGCATCTAAAGACAGCGCAAACTCACGAGATTGCAAGGTTGCTTCATCTTGTGCAAAATTAATTAAGGCGACCAAGCGATCGCCTTCTTTTTCTAGCAACTCATCTGCTTGGTTACTAGGGAATGACAAGGTAACCGCTCCCATCATGATCGCGGCGATAACCACCACGACCATCATCTCAATCAGCGTAAATCCTTTTGAGTTATTACTCATTGATACTTTTACTTATCGATAGCCCAATTACCAATATCATCATCGCTTTGCACGCCATCAGGACCGAAAGAATAAATATCAAAATCGCCATGCGAACCAGGACTTAAATATTTGTAAGGATTTTCCCAAGGATCCATCGGCGTTTTATTTAAGTATTGACGCCAATTTTTAGGCGCTGGATCACCTGATGGCTTCGTCACTAGCGCCTCTAAACCTTGATCGGTACTGGGGTATTGATAATTTTCTGCTTTGTATAATTCAAGTTGTGAACTGATACTTTTAATATCTGTGCCAGCACGAGAAATGCTCGCTTTCTCGATATTGCCTAGCAGTTTAGGCCCAATTGCCGCTGCCATAATGGCGATAATAACAACCACAACCATGACTTCCAACAAGGTAAAACCTGTTGCGCGCGTTTTTACTCGCTGTTGAACTAACTGTTTCATTCTATATTCCCTAATTACTTGTTATCTTTAATTATCTACTGTTATGATTATTTCACCATTCTGCCACAACTACGTCTATTACCAAAACACTGATTTGATGAGAAAAATACTACCTACTCTGCTCGCACTGAGTTTACTCATGATTACCTTGCAATTTTTTCAAGATGCTTTGGTGTTTAAAAAAGGCCATATCACTAATGGTGAGTGGTGGCGTCTTATCACTGGCAACTTCGTCCATACTAACTATCCACACCTTGCGCTTAACTTAACAGGGTGGTGGATTATGGGCTTCTTGTTTGTGGACACCTTTCAAAGCAAAAAAATCCTTTTAAGTACGATTTTTTTAAGTCTATTCACAGGTATTTGCCTTTATTTGTTTAGCCCAAACCTAGAATGGTACGCCGGATTTTCAGGCGTTCTATATGGTTTATTTTTAGTCGGTGCGATAACTGCCATCCTACAAAAAGACTATTTATTTGGCTTTGGCATTGCTGCACTAATTGTTGGCAAAGTACTCTGGGGTCACTTTATAGGTGAGAGCGAAACCAGTGCGGAACTTATCGGCGTGCCTGTTGCTACCGATGCTCATTTGTTTGGTATAACAGGTGCAACCATTATAGGAATAATTTTAAGTCTCACCCATTGGCTTCACGAACGTTCGCGATCAACCGCACGATAAGCAATATCAGTACGGTAAAACACACCTTCCCAGCTAATTTTACTGACTGAATCATACGCTACTTTCTGCGCTGCTGTGACGTTCTCACCTAAACCCACTACACATAATACACGCCCTCCGCTAGTAGTAATTTCACCATTGTTATCCCTAGATGTACCCGCATGAAATACTTTACTCGTCGCAGATTCAGGAAACAACCCCGATATTACTTTACCTTTTGCATAATTATCAGGGTAGCCATCCGCTGCCAGAACAACCCCGACTGCTGAGCGAGAATCCCACTGAATGCTTTCTTGATCTAAGTTGCCGTCAAGCGCAGACTCCATCAACATCACAATATCAGATTGTAAGCGCATCATTACTGGCTGTGTTTCAGGGTCTCCAAAACGCACATTATATTCCAGCACCTTAGCATCACCGTTTGCATCAATCATAACGCCTGCGTATAAAAACCCAGTAAACGGATGACCTTCATCAATCATACCTTGTATGGTTGGCTCAATCACAGTACGCATGATTTTTTCACTAATTTCAGGGGTAACAACTGGCGCAGGTGAATACGCGCCCATGCCACCAGTATTTGGACCGTTATCACCATTATCACGGGCTTTATGGTCTTGCGAAGTTGCCATTGGTAAATAGTTTTCACCATCTGCAATAACAATGATGCTAGCCTCTTCACCGCTTAAAAACTCTTCAATTACCACCCGATGGCCCGCTTCACCAAAGGTATTCCCTGCTAGCATATCCTTAACCGCAGCAACCGCGTCATTTTCAGTTTGCGCTAAAATCACCCCTTTTCCCGCTGCTAAACCATCCGCTTTTATAACAATGGGCGCACCCTGTTCTTTTATATATGCAATGGCTTGATCAATATCGGTGAAATTTGCATATGCTGCCGTAGGGATGTTATGACGCGCAAAAAAATCTTTTGAAAATGCTTTTGAGCCTTCAAGCTGAGCAGCGGCTTTGGTTGGCCCGAAACATCGCAAACCCTCCTTGGTAAATGTGTCAACCACGCCTAGCACCAAAGGCACTTCAGGCCCCACAACAGTTAAGCCAATCTGATTTTCTTTTGCGAAATCAACTAAACCTTGAATATCCTCAACCGCAATTGAGGTATTTTCTACTTTATCTTCAAGTGCTGTTCCCGCATTCCCCGGAGCTACAAAAATCTTTTCGACTTTAGGAGACTGTGCCATCTTCCACGCTAATGCATGTTCGCGTCCACCACTACCGATTAAAAGTATTTTCATAATCAACCTACCCTTACTTTTTCTGTGTTTCGTGCATTATAAGGAATACTGTTCTAACATGTAGTGAATTATTCACCAGTAGAAAAATAATATGGCTAAAACTGTAACCCTTGCTAACCCTCGTGGCTTTTGTGCGGGCGTTGACCGCGCCATTGAAATTGTCGATCGTGCTTTAGATTTATTAGGCGCACCCATCTATGTCCGCCATGAAGTCGTACACAACCGTTTTGTGGTTAATAATTTACGAGATAAAGGCGCTATTTTTGTACAAGAGTTAGATGAAGTACCAGATGATGCTACCGTTATTTTTAGTGCTCACGGTGTATCTCGAGCCGTTCAAGACAAAGCCAAAGAGCGTGGTTTAAAAGTCTTTGACGCGACCTGCCCATTGGTTACAAAAGTCCACATGGAGGTTTTACGCTATAGCAAAAAAGGTATTGAAACGGTATTAATTGGTCACAAAGGACACCCTGAAGTTGAAGGCACCATGGGGCAATATGATAAAAACTTTGGTGGTGATATTTATCGAGTCGACTCACCACAAGAAGTTGAAAACTTAACAGTAAAAAATCCAGAAAAATTAAGCTTTGTCACCCAAACAACTTTATCAATGGATGATACTGCAATAATCATTGATCAACTTCGTGAGAAATTTCCAAAAATCA
>Ga0256839_1000634_pt1 | contig 45110 bp, 43 predicted proteins | sample 354166metaG_FD_185968 | JGI IMG/M metagenome (GOLD analysis project Ga0256839, IMG submission 185968) | Hydrothermal vent microbial communities from Mid Atlantic Ridge, Atlantic Ocean - 354-166 | ecosystem: Environmental > Aquatic > Marine > Hydrothermal vents | place: Atlantic Ocean: Mid...
CCTCCTGGGTCCAGCCTAGACCCTGGACCGCGGTCCAGGGTCAAGCCTCAGGCAGGCGGGTCGAGGTAGACGCAGGCGTCCGCACCGTCGCAGGCGGGATCGGGGTGGGCGCGCGCCCAGGCGAGCCGCTCGGCCAGCTCCCGTCGCAGGGCCTCGAGCTCGCGCATCCGCTCTTCCAGGGCGGCGAGTTTGTCCTCGAGCAGCGCGCGCACGTGGGCGCAGGGCGGCTGCCCCTCCTCCATCACCTCCAGCAATCCGGCCACCTCGCGGAGGGTGAAACCCAGGGCCCCCGCGCGCCGGATGAAATCCAGGCGCCGCAGGGCCGCCGCGTCGTAGAGGCGGTAACCCGCCGCACTGCGCGCCGCCGGCCGCAGCAGGCCGCGGCGCTCGTAGAAGCGCAGCGTGTCCACCGAAACGCCGGCCGCGCGCGCCAGTTCGCCGATCCGCAGCATGCCCCAGTCTAGGACGCGCGGGGTGAAGGCCGGTGAGGAGCGCCTGGGGCAGGCCCAGCGCGGCGATGCGCGACCGCACCCAGTCGAGGGCGCTCGAGCCCGGGTAGGTGACGCCGTTGTGGTCCTCGTCGGCCACGTAGGTCCAGACGTTCGTGCGGCCCGCATCCAGACGAAGGTTGTCGGTGTAGTCGAAGACCAGGCTGGTGTTCCCCTCCGGCTGCACGCTAGCAGCCAGGAAGCGGGCCGACTGTACCTCGAGGTTGTAGGTGGCGCCGGGGTAGGCCACGTCCTTGGCGCTGTAGTACGAGGTCCACCACCAGTACTTCTCGATAGGCTCTACGTCGCAGCTCTCGGACAGGTCCACCGGCCAGGGGTTGCCGTAACGGGTGTAGAAGTCGTCGAAGTACGGGCGGTTGTCGCCTTCCCAAAGGGCACAGATGCCGTCGAGGTCGATCAGGTAGTCGGCGGTCCAGCCGGGGTGGGCGCGCAGCAGGTTGTGGGTCCAGTTGGTGCCGTGGGAGTGGCCCAGGAGCACCCGTCGGCTGCCCGGCCAGTTGCGCCGCACCCAGTCGAAGTCGGCCTCGAGCTGCAGGAAGCCGTACTCGTAGCCGCCGCTGATCGAGGAGTAGTGGTTGTAGAGGTGCGAGCTGTAGGTGAGCACGAGCACGCTCCGTCCCAGGTCGCGGAAGGCCTGGGCCACGGCCTGGGCGGTGCCGCGCTCGGTCAGGTAGTCGTAGTTGTCGTCGGGTGCGCCGTCGCAGGGTACGCCGCAGCGGCCGGAAACGGCGAAGAGCACCACGTCGGGCACGGCGAGGGCCAGCCCGGTTTCGCCGGCGACGCGCGGTTCGGGGGCGTAGGCCGGCTTGCCGGCCGCCGGTCCGCTGCAGGCGGAAAGCGCGAGCACTGCGAGCAACGCAACGAAGCCGATTAGCTTTTTCATAGCACCTCCCAAACGGTTTACGCCGTTATATCATTTTTGTTTTTTCCATGCACGCGAGCGTATACTCTTAGCGATGACGCGCACCGGCCTACCCCCCGCCTGAGGGAGCCCTACGGGTCCGCTCCCTCCCCTCTTGCGGGAGGGTTTTTTAGGCTTCACCGGAGGAACGATGAGCAAATACAACCCCCACGCGATCGAACCCAAATGGCAGCGTTTCTGGGAAGAGCGCGGCCTGATGAAGGCCCGCGAAGAGGGCGAAAAGTACTACGTCCTGGAGATGTTCCCCTACCCTTCGGGCGACCTGCACATGGGCCACCTCAAGAACTACACCATGGGCGACGCGCTGGCCCGCTTCAAGAAGCAACAGGGGTACAGCGTCCTCCACCCCATGGGCTGGGACGCCTTCGGTCTGCCGGCCGAGAACGCCGCCCTCAAGTTCGGCAAGCATCCGGCCGACTGGACCTTCGACAACATCGCCAAGGCCAAGGAATCGCTGAACCTGATGGGGATCCTCTACGACTGGGACCGCGAGGTGACCACCTGCACCCCCGACTACTACCGCTGGAACCAGTGGATCTTCATCAAGATGTACGAGGCCGGGCTGGTCTACCGCGCCGGCGGGTTGGTGAACTGGTGCCCCAAGTGCCAGACGGTGCTGGCCAACGAGCAGGTCGTCGAGGGCCGCTGCTGGCGCCACGAGGACACCCTGGTCGAGAAGAAGAACCTGGAGCAGTGGTACCTGAAGATCACCGACTACGCCGACCGGCTGCTCGACGATCTGGACAAACTGGAGCACTGGCCCGAGAAGGTCAAGGCGATGCAGCGCGCCTGGATCGGTCGCAGCGAGGGCGCGACCGTGCGCTTCGGCCTGGACGGCCGCGAGGAACGGCTGGAGGTCTTCACCACCCGGCCCGACACCCTCTTCGGGGCCACCTTCATGGTCCTCGCCCCCGAACACCCGCTGACGCTCGAGCTCGCCACCCCCGAACGCCGCGCCGAGGTGGAAGCCTACGTGCGCGCGGCGCAGCTCAAGAGCGAGATCGAACGCCAGACCGAGGACCGTGAGAAGACCGGGGTCTTCACCGGCGCCTACGCCATCAACCCGGTGAACGGGGCGAAGATCCCCATCTGGACCGCCGACTACGTGCTCTACGGCTACGGTACCGGCGCCATCATGGCCGTGCCCGCCCACGACCAGCGCGACTTCGAGTTCGCGCGCAGGTTCGGGCTCGAGATCGTCCCGGTCATCCAGCCCGAAGGCGAGGACCTGCCCCAGCCGCTCGAAGCCGCTTACGAGGGCTCCGGCGTCATGATCAACTCGGGCGAGTTCACGGGCCTGCCCAGCGAGGAAGGCAGGAAGAAGATCACCGAGTGGCTCGCCGCGAAGGGGCTGGGCGAGGCCACAGTCACCTACCGCCTGCGTGACTGGCTCATCAGCCGCCAGCGCTACTGGGGCACGCCCATCCCGATGATCCACTGCGAGAACTGCGGCGTGGTTCCGGTGCCCGAAGACCAGCTTCCGGTCGAGCTACCCGAGATCAAGGACGTCGAGCAGATCCGGCCCCACGGCAAGAGCCCGCTCGAGGCCCACCCCGAGTTCATCCACACCACCTGCCCCAAGTGCGGCGGGCCCGCGCGGCGCGACGCCGACACCATGGACACCTTCTTCGACTCGTCGTGGTACTACCTCCGCTACACCGACGCCCACAACGAGCGGCTCCCCTTCGCGCGCGACAAGGCGGACTACTGGATGCCCGTGGACCAGTACATCGGCGGCATCGAGCACGCGGTGCTGCACCTCCTCTACTCGCGCTTCTTCACCAAGTTCTTCCACGACCAAAAGATGGTCGCGGTGGACGAGCCCTTCGCGCGCCTCTTCACCCAGGGCATGGTCATGGGCTGGACCGACTACGGCCCCGTCGAGGCGGAGGGCGAGCGGGTGCGCCTCGGCGAGGAGGCGCGCATCCGCCTGGAGCTGGAGACCGCCGAGCTGAACCTGGACGAGGTGAAGAAGATGGGGGCCGAGCTGCGCGAAGGCGAGGGCGGCCGCCTCCACTTCTGGAAGCCGGCGGTGATGAGCAAGTCGCTGGGCAACGGCGTGATGGTCGGCCCCTTCGTGCGTGAGCAGGGCGCCGACATCGCCCGCGTGACCATCCTCTTCGCCGCGCCCCCCGAAAAGGAGATGGTCTGGACCGAGGAGGGCGTGCAGGGAGCCTGGCGTTTCCTCAACCGCGTCTGGCGGCGGGTGGTGGAGGACGAAGAAGCCCTGCGCCAGGCCCCCGAGGCCTTCGACCCCGCCCGGCTCGAGGGCGCGGACAAGACCCTCTACCGCAAACTCAACCAGACGATCAAAAAGGTCACCGAAGACGTCGAGGGCCTGCGCTTCAACACCGCCATCGCCGCGCTCATGGAGATGCTCAACGCGCTCTACGACTTCCGCAAGACGAGCGAAGCGAATGCGGTCTACAAAAACGCGGTGCTGGGCTACCTGCAACTCCTCGCCCCCTTCGCCCCCCACATCGCCGAGGAGCTGTGGCACCGCTTCAACGAGAACTCGGTCTTCGACGCCCGCTGGCCGACCTACGACGAGGCCGCCCTGGCCGCCGACACCCTCACCCTGGTGGTGCAGGTGAACGGCAAGGTGCGGGCGCGGATCGAGGTGCCGGCGGAGATCGACAAGGACGAGGCGATCGCCCGCGCCAAGGCGCACGAAAACGTGCGCCGCCACCTCGAGGGCAAGAAGCTCGTCAAGGAGATCTACGTTCCCGGAAAGCTCGTCAACTTCGTGGCCAAGGGCTGAACGGCCCGATCCCGCACCCCCGCGGCCGGCCGCGGGGGTGCTTCACATGCCCCGCAAATGCAGCGGCGGACATCTGTGCTACAATGAAGCGCGCTGCGGGAAAGCTGTGGTGGCCAAATTGGTAAGTCTCATCGCCCAGCCCCCGTGCGTTGCCCGAAAGGGCAGGAGTAAAGGAGCAGTAATGGAAAAAGGTAAAGTGAAGTGGTTCAACGCGGAAAAAGGCTACGGTTTCATTGAGCGCGAAGGTGGCAGCGACGTGTTCGTGCACTTCAGCGCCATCAACTCCTCGGGTTTCCGCACCCTCAACGAAGGCGACGTCGTGGAGTTCGAAGTGGAAGACGGCCCCAAGGGCCCCTCGGCCGCGAACGTGACCGTGGTGGAGTCCGCGGGCTACTAGCCTGAACCCGCAACCGACCAAAGGCGCCTGCGGGCGCCTTTGTTTTATGACCTCCTGCGGCCCTGAACAGGGCGCGGTAAAATGGAAACGAATCGTCCGCGCCCGGCGCGCCGGGAACGCCCGGTAGCCGGCCCGGGGAGGGAGGGCCGCGGGGTGCACGCAGCAAGGCAGGTGCAAAGGGTCGGCCGCCGTTGAGCGGCCGGGGGCGGCCTTGGGTCGCGCTGCTGCTAGCGACGCTGCTGGCCCACCCGAGGCCCGTGCCGGCCCAGGGCGGCCCCTCGATGGGCTTCTTCCCCTCGCCCGCCCGCATCGAATGGTCCAGCCTGCTCGCCACCCTGCGCGGCATCGGTCGCCACGCCGACGCGGTGCTGCTTCAACGCAACGTCCCCTGGGAAGCCTTCGCACAGGACCCCGATGCCCCGTCCCGCCGCTTCGCCGACTTGGTCAACCTGGTGCGGCTGAGCCGCGAACAGGGGCTCGAGCCCATCTTCGTGGTCGACGCCCTCAACGGCCTCGACCGGCGCACTTTCCAGGGCGTACCCGCGGCTTGGGGGAAACCCAGCTTCGCCGATCCGCGCATCCGCCGGGCGTTCAAGAACTTCGCGCTGCGGATCGTGCGCACCTTTCAACCCCGCTTCCTGGGCCTGGGCTCCGAGGTCAACACCTACATGGCCGCCCATCCGGAGGACGCGCCCCACCTGGTCTCGCTCTACCGCGAGACCTACGCGGCGGTCAAGCGCGCCTCACCCGCCACCCGCGTCTTCACCACCTTCCAGTGGGACGAGTTGCGCGCCGCCCCCGGAGGCCCCGACTGGCACCTGATCGAGGCCTTCGAACCCCGGCTCGACCTCTGGGTGATCTCCTCCTACCCCTGCCTCTGGTTAGGCGGCCGCCCACCGGGGTCGGGGTACTACGCGCCGCTCGCCCTACGCACCGACCGCCCGCTCGCGGTGGCCGAAGGGGGCTGCGCCTCCCGCGACTCGTCGCGCCGCCCCGCCTCGGAGCAGAACCCGAGCGACTACCTGAACGCTATCGCCGATCAGCTGGGTCCCCGGCTCGCGTTCTGGATCTACCTGCTCTACAACGATCTGGACCTAGGGTCCTACCGGGAGGCGATCGGCCGCGAGCGGGACCTGCAGACCCTGGAGCTGTTCGCCCGCATGGGGCTGGCCGACGCGGACGGTCGGCCCAAGCCGGCGTTGGATACCTGGGACCGGATCCGAAGAAAGCTACGTGAACGACGCTGAGGAGGGAGGAGCGATGGAACCCTACGCAGGGGAGTTTCGACGGTACAAGCGGATGCTCGAGGACGCGGTGGCCCAGCTCGACGACGAGGCCCTGTTCACCCGGCTGGGTCCGGGGGAGAACTCGGTGGCCGACCTGTGGAAGCACCTGGCGGGCAACCTGCGCTCTCGTTTCACGAACTTCCTCAGCGAGGACGGCGAAAAACCCTGGCGGGATCGGGAGGCCGAGTTCGACGCCGAGGGTCAGGAGCGGGCCGATCTGGCACGCGCCTGGCGCGAGGCGTGGGAGGTGCTGGAACGGGAGGCGCTGGCGCTCGGCGATAAGGACCGCCCCCGGCGGGTCACGATCCGCGGCGTGGGCTTCAGCGTGGAGGAGGCGCTGGCGCGGTCGCTGGCGCACCTGGCCTACCACGTGGGCCAGATCGTGCTGCTGGGGCGGCACCTGAAGGGGCCGGCATGGCGCTTTCTGACGATACCGCCCGGCCAAAGCGCCCGCTACAACCAAAACCCCGACAAGGAGCGGGGCTGAACTTCCGGAAGGGGTGCAGATTCGACACCGCGCGCCGCCGCCGCGGGGTAGGCTGAGGAGGACGATGAATCGGGGCACCCTCTACGTACGCAACCGCTACAACCGCCAGATCGAGTACACCGGTCCGCTGACCTCCGGCCTCGACCGGGAAGCGCGCCTCCCCGAGGCGGTGCGCCGATGGGTGCTCGAGGCCCGCAGACGGTACGAGCACCTCGACGAGGAGCGCTTCCTGCGCTACTTGACCGTCGCCCTGCCCACCTCGATGGAGCTGCTCATGCAGGGCTACCTCGTCAGCATCGAGCCCGCGCGCACGATGCCGCACGCGGAGGCGTTGAGCGAAGCCGCGGCCGACTAGTGGACCAGGACGAACGCCCCCAACCGAAAGCGGGGCTGGCGGAGCACCCCACCGCCCTCGCCGGCCGGCGCGCGCCGGCACCTTCGTACCGGGCGGAGCGGCTGCGCTACGTGGCCGAGGCGAACCGCGCCAAAACCCGGGCGCGGCGGCGCAAGGTGCGGACGGCAACGGCGGCCCGCTCCGCCCCAGGCCGCGGTCGGGCAGAATGAAGGCATGGACCTGCACCACGTAGGGATCGCCACCCCGGAACCTGGGGCCATGCTCGAGCGCTACCGGGCGCTCGGCTACACACTCGAAGCGGAAGAAAAGCTGCCGCAGCAGGGCGTCCACGCTTTCATGCTGGTCAGCGGGGATCACCGCCTCGAACTGCTCACGCCGCTGGGACCCGAGACCCCCGTGGGCCGCTTCCTGGAGCGACGCGGACCCGGCCTGCACCACCTCGCCTTCGCCACCCCCAACCTCAAGCGCACGCTCGCCGAGCTCGCGGCCGCGGGCGCACCCCTGATTGACGAGGAGCCACGCCGCGGCTTCGGAGGGCACTGGGTGGCTTTCGTGCATCCGCGCTGGTACGGGGGCGTGCTCGTCGAGTTCGTCGAGGCAGGGGCTTGAACCGGTTCTTCCTGCTGCTCGCCCTCGCCTGGGCGGCGCTGATCTTCGCCGCCTCCAGCCAGCCCGGCAGCAGCGTGGGGCTGCCGCCGCCCTGGGACAAGCTGGCCCACCTGATCACCTACGCGGTGCTCGCGGGGCTGCTGCGCGCCGGTGGCCTGGCCCCCGCACCGGCGCTTGCCACGGCCGCGCTCTACGGCCTCAGCGACGAGTGGCACCAGTCGTTCGTGCCGGGGCGCGACGCCAGCTTGGCCGACTGGGCGGCCGACGTGTCGGGGGCTGTGCTGGCCTTGTGGCTTTTTCATCGGAAAAAGTAGCCTTACTTAAACCGGGTATATTCCTTGCGTTTTTTTACAACTTTTTCCGCGGCGGTTGCTACCATGGGTCATGGACAAAAATCGCACCCTAAACCCTCCCCTTCCGGAATCTTCCTCCACGGGGTCCGGATCGGCTCCGACCACGGGTGCCTTCCCCGCCACGGCGCCCTACCGCCCCAGCGGCTCCGCCTGGAAGTCCGCGCTCGCCCTGCTTCTCGTGGGCGGCACGCTGACCGCCTGCGGTGGCCTGGGGGCGCGCGCCAAGTACCGCGGTCCTTTCGGGCGGTACGAGGCCACGCACCTGCTGCGCCGGGCCGCGGCCCGCGGCAACGCCGACGAGGCCGACGACCTGGCCGCGATGGGGCTCGAGCGCGCCGTCGACGCCCTGCTCGACACCCCCGACCTGCCAACCGAACAGGAGCCCGCGTACTTCGATGACGCCAACTACGTGCACGAGTGGGTCAACCACTGGCTCACCACCCGGACGCCGCTGGCAGAGCGCCTGACCCTCTTCTGGCACGGGCACTTCACGACCGAGGCCTCCAAGACCGGGGCCTGGAACACCTACCACAAGATCAACAAGCTGCGCGAGCTCAGCCTCTCCTCGTTCCGCGACCTCCTCTACATGATCGCCGAGGATCCGGCGATGCTCATCTACCTCGACAACGACGACAGCACCAAGGAGCACCCCAACGAGAACTGGGCCCGGGAGCTGATGGAGCTCTTCACCCTGGGCGAAGGGCACTACACCGAGAAGGACATCCAGGAGATCGCGCGCGCCTTCACCGGTTGGCGCGTCAGCTACGAAGACGGCCACCATTACTTCCTCTTCTACGGCGAGGTGCACGACTTCGAACCCAAGACCATCCTCGGCCGGAGGGTGCACAACACCTTCAACCCGCTCTTCGAGGGCTACGAGGTCCTCGACATCCTCCTCGCCAAGGACCAGACCTACCGCTTCGTCGCCAGCAAGCTCCTCAAGTACTTTTTCCACCCCGAACCCACCCAGGAAATGGTCAACGTCGGCGCCGACGTGCTGAAAGGCGGCACCGTGCGCGACTTCCTCAAGTGGCTCTTCATGCACCCTGAGTTCTACGCCGAGGGCACCCGCAACGCGCTCGTAAAGAGCCCCCTCGAGTACGCCGTGGGCCTCCTCTACGCCGCCGGCAAGCGCGAGGTGCCCATGGACGGCGACCTTTCCTACTGGCTGCGCGCCCGCCTGGACCAGGACCCCTACAACCCGCCCGACGTCTCGGGCTGGCCGCTGGCCAACACCGACTGGCTCCCCGACGCCTCGTTGCTGCAGCGCCTCAAGTTCATCGACTTCGCCACCCAGCCCCCCGACAGCGGACCCCCGCCGGGGCCGATCGACTACTCGATCTTCATGGACGGAGCCGTCAATCCGCTCAGCCTGGTTGCGCCCGAAGCGCAGCTGCTCTAGGAGGGAACATGAACCGTCGGAGTTTCATTAAACGCAGTCTGTTCACCCTCGCCGCCACCGGGATGGTGCCCTCGCTGTTCAGCCGCACCGCCCTGGCCGCGGGGGGCAACGGCAAGATCCTGGTGCTTTACCACCTCTTCGGGGGCAACGACGCGGTCAACACCCTGATCCCCTACAACCAGCCCGAGTACGCGGCCTACCGCCCCGACATCGCCATCCCCGCCGCAAACGTCCTCGACCTGGGCGCCCCGGGGATGACCCTGGGGCTGCACCCCGCCATGCAGCCCATGGTGGATAACCTCTGGAACAACGGCCAGCTGGCCCTGATCAGCCAGGTGGGCTACCCCAACCACAACCGCAGCCACTTCGTCTCCACCGCCATTTGGAACACCGGGGACCCCGAGCGCCCCAACAAGACCGGATGGCTTGGGGGCTACATCGACGAGCAGAACGACCCCTTCTGCGCGACCAACTTTGGCTCCACCCTGCCCCGCGCACTCCGCGGCGTGCACACCTCGGGGCTGAGCATCGAGAGCATCGGCGGCTTTGGCCTGGGGAGCAGCGACTGGGAGCAGCAGTTGCAAAGCGAGCTGCAGCGCCAGATCCAACAGACCCGCAGCGGCACCGCCGAGGAGGTGCGCCGCGCCATGGACCACATGCTGCGCAGCGTCGACAAGGTGCGCGGCGCCCAGGCCGCGGAGTTCGCCCCGGCCACGACCTTCCCCAACAGCAGCTACGGCCGCCGCTTCCGCGACATCGCCCGCTTGATCAAGTACGACTTCCCCTCCCAGGTCTATTACGCCTCCTCGGGCGGATTCGACACCCACTCGGGCCAGGGCGGGGTCCAGGGCACCCAGGCCAACCTGCTGGCGGGCCTGTCGGAGGCGCTCTCGGCCTTCCGCCAGGAGATGATCCTCCAGGGCAAGTGGAACGACGTGATGGTCATGGTCTTCAGCGAGTTCGGCCGCCGCGCCAAGCAGAACGCCTCGGCGGGCACCGACCACGGCAAGGGCGGGGTAATGTTCGTCAGCGGCGGCTCCGTCCAGGGCGGCGTCTACGGCGGCGAGCCCAACCTCGCCGAGGAGGCCCTCGACAAGGGCGACCTGCCGGTGAAGGTCGACTTCCGCAGCGTCTACGCCGCGGGGGCTCAGTTCATCGGGGCCAATCCCGCGGAACTGGTCGGCCCGGAGTTCACCCCCATCAACCTGGTCTGAGGGGGGCGCGCTCAAAAAGGACCGCCCCGCGCGTACGCGCGGGGCGGTCCTCCCGCATTGGCGACTACTTCAAGCCGGCCAGTTTGTAGTTCAGGTCGATGTAGCTCTTCCACTGCTCGGGCACGTCTTCCTCGGGGAAGATGGCCGAGACCGGGCAGGCGGGAACACAGGCGCCGCAGTCGATGCATTCTTCGGGATGGATGTACAGCATGTCGTACTCGGCGGGCGCCTCGTAAATGCACTCGACGGGGCAGACCTCTACGCAGGCCTTGTCTTTGACGCCAACACAGGGTTCACAGATGATATGGGCCATACCGCACCTCCTTTCGGCGGCCCACCGCGGGCGCGCCTGGGTCTATTGTAAACGATGACCCGTGACGGATAGCCCTAAACCGTGAGGCGGCCGAACCCCATCAACTGAAAGAAGCGCTCGCGGGTGATCACGCCCAGCACCTCGCCGTTTTGCACCACGAAGACGACGGGACTCTTCCAGAAAAGCGCCGAGAGCTCGCTCACGGCAACGTCGGCGGGCACCACCGGCGCCTGCTCCCAGGGAACCATGTGGTCTTCGAGGCCGAGGACGCCCTGGGGTTCGCCGGCCTCGGTGAGCACGGCCAGACGACCCTCGAACGACTCCACCTGCTCGATCGTTGGCAGCGGGCGCGCCACCTTGCCGGCCGAAGGCGGGGCCACCAGGCCCGCGGTGAGCAGGGTGGTGCAGGGGACCCGTACGGCGCGCTTGGCCGCCCAGAGTGCGAAGGTGAAGGCGAAGACGAAGGCGATCCCCTCAAGCACGCCCCACACGTTGAAGCCTTCCCAACCGAAACGCCCCTGACCCTTGAACAGGGCGTGCAGCACGAAGGCCACCAGCAGCCCCGCGGCCAGCGCCGCGAGGTAGGCGATGGCCCCCGCCCAGCGCAGTTCACGAACCGTTCGCACGCGCATCCTCCCCCTCGAACCAGCGGATGTCCTCTTCGCTGTCGGCGTCAACGCCCACCTCGGCGTGGGTCGTGATCAGGGCCCGCATGGGCATCCCGAACAGCTGATCGGCCCGCCGTTCCACGTCGGCGATGGCGAGCCGACCCAGAAGCAGCTTGAGCAGCACACCCCAACCCACGGTCCCCGCGAGCGCCAGCGGTTTCTTGCGCAAGGCGACGATCTTGCGCGCCATCGGTAGCGCCCGCACGAAGAGGGCCTTGTCGAGCAGGATCAGGTTCCCCCCGGTGAAAACCCCGTCGCGGAGCCGGGCGTAGGTGCGGCGCATGCCCGGCCAGCGGGCCTCGACGGCGGCCTTGGGGACGATCGGGTAGACGAGCGCGGCCTCGGGGGCTCGCTCGAGCAGGTCCTGCACGGCCCCGGGCGTTATGAAGGGGTTGTCGCCGCTGGCGACGATCACCCGGGGACTCCGGGCCTCGGCCAGCCCCGATTCCAGGTTGGCCAGCAGGCTGCCCTGATCGGGCAGCACCGCGTCGGGCGCGGGCGTGAGCCCCTGCCCGGGCACCGGCCCCACGTAGACGATGCGGTCCACTTCCGGGGTGGCCCTCAGGGCCTCGAGCGTGAACTCCACCATCGGCCGTCCGCGCACGGGCACCAGGGTCTTGCTCGGCACCCCGTACCGGGCCGCCAGGGGGTCTTCGGGCGAACCGCCCGCAAGCACGATTGCGTCCACAAAGCCTACGATAACACCCCCGCCGCGCAGGCCGCGCGGCGGGGGTCGAGGCGCGGAGGGTCAGCGGATGCGCTGCAGCCGCACCACGAACTTGTGGTAGCCGCCCGGCTCGAGGCGAACCGTCTCTACGTAGACGTGGTACCCCGGGGCGAGGACGACGAGTTCGCGGTTGCCCGGCGAAACCTTGGCGACCAGGCGGCCGTTCTTGGTCTTGCCCAGGAAGTAGCCGTCGAGGAAGACCTGGGCGTCGACGTTGACGCTGAGGTCGAGGGTCGCCTTCGCCGCGGTCAGGCGGGCGAAGACCCGCGTGGTCGCGCCGGGGTCGACGCGGACCCGGGCCCGGTAGCTCGTGTAACCGTCCATGCGGACCTCGACGTCGTGCATCCCGGCCTCGAGCTCCATCAGCAGGCGCGTGCGTCCGCGGTAGACGCCGTCCACGTAGACCTCGGCGCCGTTGGGGGTGGAGGTCACCTCGAGCGTGCCCGTGCGCACGACGGCCACCAGCCGCGGGCTCAGGCGGGTGGTCTGCCCGGCGCGCACCTGGACGCGGGCGCGGTAGGGCTCGTAGCCCTCGAGGCGCAGTTCCACGTCGTGCGTTCCCTCGTCCAACGCCAGCTGGACCGGGGTGCGGCCGACCGGGTCGCCGTCGACGTAGACCTGGGCCCCCTGCGGCGAGGAGTCGACGAACAGCGTTCCGGTCCGCACCGTACGCACCAGCCGCGGGCTGAGGCGGGTGGTCTGCCCGGCGCGCACCTGGACGCGGGCGCGGTAGGGCTCGTAGCCCTCGAGGCGCAGTTCCACGTCGTGCATGCCCGGCCGCAGCTCGAGCACCAGCGGCGTTCGGCCGCGGTAGGCGCCGTCGATGAAGACCTTGGCGCCGCCGGGGCTGGACTCGATCGCCAGGGTGCCCGTCGCCGGAGGCGGCGGCGCGCGGCGCCCCACGTAGTAGCGGATCGCGTCGGTGGCCCACTCGCGGTTGGGTACGGGGCGCACGATGATCGAGAGCGTCTGCGAGAGGTTGCGCAGCCCCTTCAGGTTCACGCGCCCGCTCTTCACGTCGGCGATCTCGCCGAGCGAGAGCGGCCGCAGCGAAGCCAGCGCCAGCACGTAGTTTTCACCTTCGGGGCCGGTAATGGTGAACTCGTAGCGGGCGCCCTTGGGCGGGTAGGTGCGGGCCTCGCCGGCGCGCAGTCGGTTGTTGCGGTCGTAAGCGTTGGGCAGGATCAGGTCGACGCTGCCGTCGGCGTTGACGTTGAACAGGTAAACGTAGGCGTCGCGGTTCACCTCGACGCCGATACGGATGGGCTCACCCATCTTGTATACGGCGTTGCCACTCCGTCCCGGGTCCTTGTCCACCCAGACGGTGACGGTGAGGTCGCCCGGGGTGGGGTTGACGATGATGCCCTGGGGCGAGATTGTCGCCTGGGCCATCGCCGCCCCGGCCAGCGACCAAAGCAGCAGGGATAGCCATCTGCGCATATGCTTCACCTCCGCCTTCAGCCTAACCCGCGCCCTCACGAGAAGATGTAAACGAGGTGTAATAAACTTTAATTTTTCTCTCTTGCGGTGTTTAGGCTTCCCGAACCGCACCCATCTGGCGGAAACGGCGGTAGCGGTCCTCGAGCAGCTCCTCGGGCGTGAGCCGCTCGAGCTCCGCGAGCTCTTCGGCCAGCGCCTCCGCCAGAGCCTGCATGGCGCGCTCGGGGTGGCGGTGCGCGCCGCCGCCCGGCTCCGGGATGACCCGGTCGACCACCCCAAGCTCGCGCAGGTCGTGCGCGGTGAGCTTGAGGGCGTCGGCCGCCTGTTCCGCCTGCGCCGCGTCGCGCCAGAGGATGGCGGCGCACGACTCGGGACTGATGACCGAATACCAGGCGTTCTCCATGATGAGCACGCGGTTGCCCACGGCGATGGCCAGCGCCCCGCCCGAGCCCCCCTCGCCCAGGATGACCGCGACGGCCGGGACCCTGAGCCGGCCCATGCGCTGGATCGACTGGGCGATGACCCAGGCCTGGCCGCGCTCCTCGGCGGAGACCCCCGGGTAGGCGCCGGGGGTGTCGACCAGGCTGACGAAGGGGAAACCGAAGCGGTCGGCGAGGTCCATCATGCGCATGGCCTTGCGGTACCCCTCGGGGTGGGGCATGCCGAAGTTGCGGTGGATGTTCTCCTTGGTCGTCTTGCCCTTCTGGTGGCCCACGACGACGACGCTGCGCCCGTGGAAACGCGCCAGGCCGCCGACGATGGCAGGGTCGTCCGCGAAGGCGCGGTCGCCGTGCAGCTCGACGAAGTCCTCGAAGACGTGCTGGACGATGTCGAGGGTGGTGGGCCGGCCGGGGGCGCGGGCCAGCTGCACCCGCTGCCAGCGGCTAAGGTTGGCGAAGGTCTCCTTCTGCAGCCGCTCGAGCTTCTGCTCCAGCAGCGCGATCTCGTCGCTTAGGTCGACGCCCTTCTCCTGGGCGTACTCCCGCAGCTCGCGGATGCGCGATTCCAGTTCGAGGATCGGCTGTTCAAACTCAAGCGCCATCGGCTTGGGCTCCTTCGGGGTGCAGGAGGCGGAGGATCCGCGCCAGCGTGGCCTTCAGCTCGGACCGCGGCACCACCCGGTCGAGCAGGCCGTGCTGAAGGAGGAACTCGGAACGCTGAAAACCCTCGGGGAGGTCCTGACGGATGGTCTGTTTGATGACGCGCGGCCCGGCAAAACCGATGAGCGCGCCCGGCTCGGCCAGGATCACGTCGGCGAGCGTGGCGAAACTGGCCGTTACGCCGCCGGTGGTGGGGTCGGTGAGGATGGAAACGTAGGGCAGGCGGCGCTCCCAGAGGCGGTCCAGCGCCATCGTGGTCTTGGCCATCTGCATCAGCGAGAGTGCGGCCTCCTGCATGCGCGCCCCGCCCGAAGCGGCGACGATCACCAGGGCGCGGCCCTCGCCCGCGGCCCGTTCGGCGCCGCGGGCGATCTCCTCGCCGACGACCGAACCCATCGAGCCCCCGGCGAAGGCGTAGTCCATGGCGAGCAGCAGCGCGGGGACGCGGCCCACGGTACAGGTGCCGCCGTAGATGGCGTCGGGGCGGCCCGTCTTCTGCTGGTAGCGGGCCAGCCGCTCGGTGTAGGGCTCGGTGTCGCGGAAACGCAATGGATCTTCGGGCTGCACGTGGCCGGTCGTCGCCTCGAAGCTGCCCTCGTCGGCCAGCAGACGCACCCGCTCCACCACGCCCATGCGGAAGTGGTGCCCGCATTCGGGGCAGACCATCAGGTTGGCCTCGAGGTCCTTCTTGTAGATCTGCGCCTCGCAGGCGGGGCACTTGAGCCAGAGCTCGGGTACGTCGCGTCCGCCTCCCCGCGTCCGGCGGCGGCGGAACAGCCGGTCCAGGGCCATTAATCCTCCTTAGCGGGTGGCTGCTTGCCCTTGGGCGGGGTTTCTGAGGTGATCGTCGGAGGGAGCTGCTTGCCGTCGCCGGTCACGCTGCGCCCAACAAAGGTCGCGCCCGCTTCGATGTCGAGCGCCTTGGCCACGACGTCGCCCTCCACACGGGCGCGTTTGGTCAGGGTCAGTTTGCCGTCGGCGATGATCTTGGCCCGCACCTCGCCGTTGACCAGGATGTTGCGCGCCCGCACCTCTTCGCCCTCGATGCGGCCGCCCGGGGCGATCTCCAGATCGCCGTCGATGAGCAGGGAGCCGAGGATCACGCCGTCCACGCGGACCGGGCCCTTGGCCTTGATGTCGCCGTGGATCTGGGTGCCCGAGGCGACGAAGGTGGGGGCCTGGGAGGAACCGCCCGGCTTGGGTTGGGGGGAGGGTTTGCGACCGAACATAGTGTGTAGTTTACCGGTTTGCGTAGCTGGGGGCCTTGAGGTAGGGGACCGGGTTGACGGCCTTGCCCCAAACGAATACGGAGTAGTGGACGTGGGGGCCGCTGGAACGGCCGGTGCTGCCCACCTTGCCGATCACCTGGCCGCGCTCGACGGTCTGCCCGCGCTTCACCAGAATCTTGGACATGTGCCCGTAGAGGGTGCGGTAACCGTAGCCGTGGTCGATCTTGACGTAGCGGCCGAAGATGTTCGACCAGCCGGCCTCGATCACCTTGCCCGGAGCGGTGGCGTAGATCGGGGTGCCGTACCAGGCGGGCAGGTCGAGGCCGTCGTGGAACTCGTAACCGCGGCCGAAGGGGTTGCGGCGGGTGCCGAATCCGGAGGCGATGTAGGTCTCGACCTTGAGGGGGTAGCCCACGGGCCGCGCCGCCTCCTTGGCTAGGGTTTCCTGCAGCGCCGGCTCGACCTCGCCGCCCAAGTCGCTCAGCAGCGTCTTGAGCCGGTCGGCGGTGAGGCTGTAGAGGTCCTCGGCGGAAAGCGGCCGACCGCCGCCGCCCTGGCCCTCGGAGGCGGGGGTGCGCCCGTTCACCGGCGTCAGCTCGAGCTTGGGCAGGCCGGCGCGTTCGCGCAAGCGGTTGATCTCGGACTCGAGGGTGTCCAGCTCCTCGAGCATCTTCGCCGCCTGGCCCGCCAGGTGCTCGTTGCGGTTGCGCTCGGCCGCGAGCTCGAGGCCCAGCTGCCGCGCCTGCTCGGAAAGGAGCTCGAGGCGCTGCTCGGTGTCGCGCAGAACGCTCACCTTGTAGTAGGCGTAACCGCTGGCCGCGGTCCAGGCCATGAGGATCAGGGCGGCCAGCAGGAGCGCCAGGGGCCGAAAGGAGACCACCAGGGGCTCGCGCCCCGTTCGGGTGATCAAGATGGTGTAACGCTCGTTTACCCGCCTCTTCATACCGCCCGTTTCTCCTTTGGTGGCGCGGTGGGGATGCACGGAAAAGCGAGGAATCATGCGACGACTTCCAGGATCAACGGGGGAACGCCCGCGCGTTGCCCAATCCGGTAGGCCTCCTTCAATCGTTGCGACGATTCCTCAAGTCCGCGCCCCGCGCGATGAAATACCGTAGCCAGTATATCACCCTCGGCCACGCGCTCGCCAACCTTCTTGGCGAGCCGCACCCCCACGCCGTGGTCGATGGCGTCGCCCTTGCGCTCGCGGCCGCCGCCGAGCCGCAGCACCGCGAGCCCCACCCGGTAGGCGTCGAGTTCGGTAACGACCCCGGCCGCCTCGGCGCGCAGCTCGTAGACGTCGGGGGCCAGCCCGAGCCGCTCGGGCTCGTCCACTACGCGCGCGTCGCCGCCCTGGGCGGCCACGAAGGCGCGCAGCTTGTCGAGCGCCGCGCCGCTCTTCCATACCGCTTCGGCCCGGGCCGGGTCCTCGCCCGCGGCCTCCAGCGCCTCGCGCGCCAGCGCCAACGAGAGCTCGGTCAGGTCGTCCGGCCCCTCGCCCCGAAGGGTGGCGATCGCCTCGCGCACCTCAATGGCGTTGCCCACCGCGCGGCCCAGGGGCTGGTCCATCTGGCTCAGCACCGCCCGCACCTCGCGGCCGGCGTGGCGCCCGATGCCCACCATCAACCGCGCCAGCTCGCGGGCGTGCTCCAGGTCCTTCATGAACGCCCCTTTGCCCACCTTGACGTCCAGGGTGACGATGCGGGCCCCAGCGGCCAGCTTCTTCGACATGATCGAGCTGGCGATCAGCGGGATCGAGGGCACCGTGCCCGTCACGTCGCGCAGGGCGTACATCTTGCCGTCGGCGGGGGCCAGGTTTTTCGACTGGCCGGAGATGACCAGCCCCACCTCGCGCGCCTGGCGCATGAACTCTTCGTCGCCGAGCTCGGCCCGCCAACCGGGGATGCTCTCCAACTTGTCGATCGTGCCGCCGGTGTGGGCGAGGCCGCGCCCGCTCATCTTGGCCACCACCAGCCCCGCAGCGGCCAGGATGGGGGCCACCACCAGCGTGGTCTTGTCGCCCACGCCACCGGACGAGTGTTTGTCGACCGTCTTGCCCAGGCCGCTGAGGTCGAGCACCTCGCCCGAGTGGGCCATGGCCAGCGTCAGCTCGGCGGTCTCGTGCGGGGTCATGCCCTGAAAGTAAACGGCCATCAGCCAGGCGGCCATCTGGTAGTCGGGGATGCGCTCCTCCACATAAGCCGCAATCCACTCCTGCAGTTCCGCAGGCGTGTGCGCCCCGCCGTCCCGCTTCTTCTCGATGAACTCCACGGCGTGCATACCGGTAAGCATAATCCGCGATCGTGAGGAACGGCACCCCGGAATGGGGGACCGCTGTTTCGTTCCGCTCAGGGCTTCCGCCCCTTGCCAAAGCGCCAAAAGAAGAAGAAAATGGGTACGAGGGAACAATCTACGGGTTGACGCGGTCGCTTCGCGTTGCGTTGACGTTGCGGTTCTCTACGGGAGGTGAACCATGACGAGACTGCGCACGCTACCCTTCTGGATCCTTGCAGCAGCGGCCCTCGGGTTATCCGGATGCAACCAGCAGCAAGGCACGGAGGTGACGGTCAAGCTAATCAACCAGTGGGGCACGCCGGCCACGGCGACGGTGGTCTACCAGGTGGGCAACGGCGACTGGAAGCTGGCGGCCCAGAAGGACTACGGTGTTTACACCTTCGTGGTACCGCCCGGTGAAACCCGCTACGGCGTTTCGGCCAACTGCCTCCCCGTCGGCCTGAGCACGATCGGCTTCTTCAGCACCTACCAGCTCACCACCAACGACACCACCGAGGTCGTCTTCCCGTGCCTCAACTTGAGCGACCAGAGCTTCAGCGAGATTTCGCTGGACTGGGATGCCAGCGCGCTTGGCGCAAACCGCTTCGAGGCCTACGACCGCATCGACCAGAACGACTCCGGCAGCACGCCGCTCACCCTCGACGCCATCATCGGCGAGGACGAACCCTTCCTCTTCCTGGCCTACAGCGGTGGCGTCGTCGACTACGCGAACCTCGAAGGGGTTCGCTTCGAACGCTTCGACACCACCCCCAACCAGACCCATAGCGTCACCTTCACCGCGAGCGACACGGCCACCTTCGGCTCGCTCACCGGACCCTCCACCCCAACGGGGTTCAACGACTGCGACTTTGACTCGGGCCTGGTTATTCACAACGGGCTCTACGTGCCGGAGCTGGCCCAAGCGGGCGGCAATCCCTGCAACGGCGACTTCTTGCGGGTTCCCGGCACCTCCCCCGGCGACGTGCGGATGTTCATGGCCAACTACCGCGACCCCGTCAACAACCGGACCCTGGTCAGCATCCTCTTCACGGGCACCGACGCCGCCAGCGCGAGCCTGCCCGCGCTGCCCTCCCCCTGGCCCACGAGCTATGCGGTCGACGCGGCCGCCCTGCCCAGTTTCGACCTGAACCACCCCGACGGTGACGCGACCGGATACCTCATCTTCTACAACGGAGACCGCGGCCCCTTCTGGCAGATCTACGTAAGCCCCGACTGGCTTGCGGGTGCGACGAGCTACTCGCTGCCCGACCTTTCGCAAGCCCCCGACTTCGGAGGGATCGTGCCGCTGAAGGGCGACTCCGTCGATTGGGAGGTCATCGCCTTCTTCTCGGACCGCCCGATCGGTGACTGGCTCAGCACCCCCACCTGGATGCCCGCAGGCCCCGTGTCCATGCCCGTGCTTCCGGGTGGGGGCATGACGGCGGCCTCGATCGCCGGGACGCTGACGGTCCCCTAGCTCTTTGGAAGCGTCATGGCCGTGGGTGCCCCCCGCTGCGGGGGCACCTTTCCTTTCGTCACAGCGCGATGCAGCGCTGAACATCGGGGGTTGTGACGTTTTTGTGACGCTCGCCCCGCTACCTTCGGAGCGGAGGTTGACGGATGAAACGTTTACGCTACCTTCTTCTCGGTTTGGGGGCGGTAGTGCTGCTGGCCGCCTGCGGGGGCGCCGGCGGCACCCACACCCTCGGCGGTACGGTGAGCGGCCTCAGGGGCACGCTGGTGCTCGAAAACGGCAGCAGTACGGTGACGGTCACCGAAAACGGCCCCTTCGCTTTTCCAGAAAAGCTCCCCGACGGCAGCTACTACCGGGTGCGGGTCAAGACCCCGCCACTCTTCGAGCGCTGCTCGGTGACGAACGGTGAGGGCGTGGTTAATGGGACCGACGTCAGCGACGTAGCGGTCGCCTGCACCGACAAGGACTGGATGGGTCCGATGGAGCTGGAGCCCACCCTCGTCGGCGGCGCCGCCCGGGTCCGGGCCGCTTTCGCCGGCGACGTACCGATGGTGGCCTGGGAGGAGGGCGCGGCGGTCTATCTGAGCACCCTCAGCTTCGGGGGCTGGAGTCTGCCCGCCCGGGTAAACGTGGGGAACGCCGCCTACCCGGCCCTCGCCGGCAACCCCGAGGGCCGCGCGGTGCTGGCCTGGACCGAGCTCGACGGGGGCGTGCGCCGGGTCTTTGCCCTGAGCTGGTACCGCGAAAGCTGGTCGGGCCCGGAGGCGGTGAGCACCGCAGGAAGGGCAGTCCATAGCGAGCCTCGGCTTTCCATGAGCGCGAGCGACCGGGCCGCCCTGGCCTGGATCGAGGACGACGGCGCCAACGACCGTGCGGCGGTGGCGCTCTTCGACGGTCATACCTGGACCGCCCCCTACTACGCGAGCCCGGCCGGCGCGAACGCCAGCAACCCGGCGGTGGCCGTCAACAACAGCGGCGACGTGCTGGCGGCCTGGAACGAGGCCGGCAAGGTTTACGCGGCCCTGCGAACCGGCGGCGTCTGGGGTTCGCCCACGGCGCTTTACACCGGCTCGCACGCGGGTGCGCCCCAGGCCTTTGTCGACGACACCGGCCGCGCCTACGTGGCCTGGGAAGTCCAGCCCCCCGGCCCAGGCAGCCCCGAGCTCAGCCTCGCCCGCTACGACCCGCAAGGCGGGACGTGGACCACCCAAACGAACTTCGCGTACGGCGCCTCGCCCACCCTCACTGGCGACGCCGCCAGCGGCCGGCTGGCGCTCTTTTGGCTCGAGGGCGGGGCGCTCTGGGTGCGCGTCTACGAGGGCGGCGACTGGCAGGACGCCGAAACCCTGAGCCCCGCGGGCAGCAACCCCGGCCCCGCCAGCGCGGCTATGGACGCCAGCGGCAATGTGGTGGTCACCTGGCAGCAGGAGGACAGCGGCGGCGTCCGCCAGGTCTACGCTGCCTTCCGCCAGTACGGGGGCTGGATCAAGCCCGCGGGTCGGGACGACTTCTTGAGCTTCCCCGGCCGCGACGTGCGGTCCCCGGGCCTCTTCGGCAACCCCGCCGCCGCTATCGGCGAAGGCCAAGCCCTGGTCGCCTGGAGCCAGGACGACGGCAGCGGCAGCGACCGCGCCGGCGCCAACCTGTACTGGTAACGCGAGCTGCGACCTTGCAAGGCCCGGGCGCGCCCGGGCCTTGCTCGTTCCAGCACGATCGATGCCGGTTGGGCCTTGTGACGCTCTTGTGACGCGCGCCCGGGAAGATTGAGGTGGAGGTAGCAAAATGAAACGGTACGGCTTCGTTTCGTTCGTGCTCCTCTTGCTGCTGCTTTCCACCGCGTGCAACCAACAACGGCCCACCGGCGCGAACGTCACCGTAGAAGGCGCGGCCACCGGCACCCTCTACTACCAGGTGGGCGACGGCGAATGGCGGCGGATGCCCCGCATCGACGACCTCCGTTTTGGCTTTATGCTGCCCGCGGAGGAAACGCGTTACGGCGTGGCGCTCCTCTGCGCACCCGAATGGTTCTCGACCAATGGCGAGCTCTGGGTTTACCAGCTCACTACCGAAGACGCCACCGCGCTCAGCCTGGACTGCGGTCCCGGAGCCGGCGAGCCACTTTCGGCGGTCGCCCTGGTGGTGACCAAGGCCCAGGGTGATACCGGGAACTACGACGAGGCCAGGGCCAGCCTCGGCAATGGGTACGGTCAGGCATCGCTGGGACGAACCATCGGCCTCTACGCCCGACCGAAGGAGGGCCAGGGGTTGCTGGTATGGGCTCGCGACGCAAACGCGCCCTACCCGATCGTGCGGCTCCGCTACGACCCCGGCTTCGACGCCCGCCCGGGCCGCTGCCCCTACGACCAGCCGTGCACGGTCGAACTGGGGCCCGGCGACGCGCCGGACCTGCAGAGCGTCGACCCCCTGCCGCTACCCCCCTGGGCCGTCCATGGAGGGTTCCACGTGGAGTTCGTAGCCCACGGCTGGAGTTCGAGCCCCCTCACCCTGGGTCTGGGCGGTTTCAACGGGGGGCGGTACCTGGTGGTACCGAACACCGTTGCAGGCGACCTGTACGCAGGCCGCGCCTGGGCCGGGGACGGGACCTACGGGTCCGGTGAGAGCAGGTTCTTCGGGCCTCAGGCCCAGACGCTGCGGTTTGCGTTGCCGCAGGCGAAGTTCGACCCCACGATCGCGGAAGAGGCGCTCCCGACCTTCGTCAACCTGAGCTACCCGGACGGCCCGGCGGCCTACCTGTTCCGGCTCGACGTCTACGCACGGGGCAGCCTGTGGAGCGCCTTCACGGAGCACGTCCTTGTGAGCCTGCGCTGGCTGGGCGAGAACAGTTCCTTCACGGTTCCCGACCTGAGCCACGCGCCCGGCCTGGAAGGCACCCGCCCGCTCAGCGGCGACCGCGTCGACTGGTCCGCTGCAGTGCTGCTGTCGGACCTCAGCCTCGCCGACCTGCTGGCCGCAGAGCGGGCACCCGGCTACGCTGGACTCGACGAACACGCAGTCCTGCGGGTTCCCAGCGTGTCGCTCCGCTTTGCTTCGAAGGAAGGGGGGTACACGGTGCCCTAAAGAAAGCGGTTACGAGGCGAGGGCTCGTTGTGACGTTCTTGTTGCCGGCTCGGCTTCCAAGCGGCAGCAATCCCCTCGGGATCGAGCGGACAGTGGATGGCCGGCGCCCGCCACATGGACCCCGAGTTGGAGAAGGTGCTGGCCGGCCGGCGGCTGCAGGGGGCCGAAGCAGCGGCTCCTTCAGCTACCCGCTGGTGCCGCTGCCGCTCGAGCCCGGCAGCCGGGTACAGCTTGTGGAAAAGGGCGGAAACTTCACGGCCCCCTAGCGCCAGGGGACGAAGCGTAGGAGGTGAAGAGATGAAAGGATTGACGGGCATCCTGCTCGCCTCCGCCCTCTTGCTGACCGCCTGTGGGGGCGCAGGCGGGAGCTACACCCTCGGCGGGACGGTGAGCGGCCTCCGGGGCACGCTGGTGCTCGAAAACGACGGCGACACGGTGACGATCACCCAAAACGGCCCCTTCGCCTTCCCAGAGAAGCTGCCGAACGGCGCGCGCTACCTCGTGACGATCGAGACCCCGCCGCTCTTCGAAAACTGCACGGTGGCGAACGGGGAGGGTACGGTGCGGGGCGCCGACGTCCGCGACGTGGCGGTGACCTGCACCGACAAGGCCTGGCAGGGGCCGGAAGGGCTCGAGCCCGACCTTGCGGGCAATGCCCACCGGGTGCAGGCCGCCTTGGCTGGAAACACCCCTCTGGTGGCCTGGGAGGAGCAGCAGAAGATCTACCTGGTCACCGGCGGCGAGGGCGGCTGGTCCGACCCCGAGCTCGTCGCCCAGAACGACGCCGACGCCCTCGGCCTGGCCGGCAACCCCTCGGGCTTCGCGGCGATGGCCTGGACCGAACTCGACGGGGGCGTGCACCGTGTCTTCGCCCGGGTCTACTCCGGGGGACGCTGGTCGGGCGACCTACCCCTCAGCCAGGCCGGGCGCGAAAGCCTCTACGCCGCGCTGGCGGTCAACGACGTCGCCGGGGCCGCGGTGGCTTGGTCCGACCACAAAGGCAACCCGCGCATCGCCGTGTCCCGCTACCGGCAGGGCGCTTGGACCGCCCCGGTTTACCTGAGCGCCGCCGGGATGGTCGCCCTCATGCCGGCGGCGGCGGTGAACAACCGGGGTGAGGTGCTGGTCGCCTGGGTGCAACAGTCAAAGGTCTACGCTTCGGTCTACGAGAACGGCCGCTGGGGGGCGCCCGAGCAGCTGCCGGGAAACCTGCAAACCAACCTCGACGTCCACGTCTTTCTCGACGACTCCGGCCGCGGCTACGCGGTCTGGCGGGCGATCGATGCGAACCAGCAACGGCTCACCCTGGCGGTGCGGGCGGGCGGGGCCTGGAGCGCCATGCCGCTGGGCGTGTACGCCCCCGGCCAACCCGTCCTGGCTGGCAGCCGCCGACGGGGCACGGTGGCGGTAGTCTGGACCGACTGGCTGGGGCCCCCGACCCGAGCGGTCTGGGTGCGGCTCTACGAAAACGGCCGTTGGGGAGACCCGATCCTCCTCAGCTTGCCCGACACCGACGCCGAGGGCCCGGCGGCAGCGATGGACGAGCGGGGAAACACTCTGGTCGCCTGGCAGCAACCGGGCGCGGGCGGGCACCCGCCCCAGATCTTCGCCGCCTTCCGCCAGTACGGCGGGTGGGCAAAGCCCACCGGACCAAACGACCTTTTGAGCTTTTCCGGTCGCGTCGTCCGGCCCGCCAGTTCCGAGGGTCAGCCGAGCGTGACCCTGGCGCGGGGGCGAGCGCTGGCCGCCTGGAGCCAGGACGACGGCCAGGGGATCTACCGCGCTTGCACCAACCTCTACCGCTGACCAAAGCGGGTCGGGTCGGGCCCGACCCGCTTTGGGTTCCAGAACCTACGCTTTTCCGCTCGAACCGAAAAGGTCCATGCGCGCCTCGACCACTTTGTGCATCTCCTCGCGCGCGGGGCCCAGGATCTTGCGCGGGTCGAAGACCTTGGGGTCATCGTTCAGGACCTCGCGCACCCGGGTGGTGAAGGCCAGACGCAGGTCGGTGTCGGTGTTGATCTTGGCGATGCCCTCGGCGATGGCCTTCTGGATGTCCTCGGGGGCGATGCCGTGGGCGTCGCCGATCTCGCCGCCGGCAGCACGGAAACGCTGCACCAGCTCCTGGGGCACCCCGCTCGCCCCGTGCAGCACCAGCGGGTAGTCCGCACCCAGCAGGCCGGCGATCTTCATCAGGCGTTCGTGGTCGATGAACGGCCGGCCCTTGCCCTTGTAGGGGCCGTGCGAGGTGCCGATGGCCACCGCCAGGAAGTCGATGCCGGTCTGCTCGACGAAGACCTGGGCCTCGCGCGGGTTGGTGAGCAGGGCGTCCTTCTCGTCCACGGCCACGTGCTCCTCGATGCCCGCGAGCCGCCCCAGCTCGGCCTCGACGCTCGCGCCCACCGCGTGCGCCGCCTCGACGACGCGCCGGGTCTCGCGGACGTTGGTTTCGAAGTCTTCCCCCGACTTGTCGATCATCACCGAGGTGAAGCCGTAGCGCAGCGCCCGCAGCACCGTCTCGTACGACGAGCCGTGGTCGAGGTGCACCGCGACGGGCACGCGGGCGTCGCGCGCCGCCTCGCGCACCATCGTGGTGAGCTCGCGTCCTCCGTACTTGAGCGCCCCCTCGGAAAGCGCGAGGATCACGGGGCTGCGCTTGGCCTCGGCCGCCTCCAGGATCGCCTGGGTGATCTCCATGTTGTTGGTGTTGAAGGCGCCAACACCGTAGCCTTGCTTGCGGGCCCTAGACAGGATCTCCAGACCGGTTACGAGCATGCCTACCTCCCGCCCTGATTGTAAGGCACGGGTCAGTCGGTGAAGCTCTGCCCGGTCATCTGGGTGAGCAGCAGCTTGAACTCGTGCGGGCTGGTGGCGAAGTCCTGCGCGTCCTCCAGGGAGATGACGCCTTCCTTGTAGAGTTCGACCAGGTGCTGGTCGAAGGTGTGCATGCCGCGCACGTTGTCCTCCATCAGCGCCTCCTTGATCTGCGGCGTCTTGGCTTCGTCCTTGATGTACTCGCGGATCAACGGCGTGGCCACGAGCACCTCGTGGGCGAGCGCCCGACCGCGGCCGTCGGCGCGCGGCAGCAGGCGCTGGGAGACGATGCCGAGGAGCGACTCGGCCAGCAGGATGCGGATCTGCTGGTGCTCGTGCAGCGGGAAGAAGTCGATGATGCGGTTGATCGTGCGGATCGAGTCGAGGGTGTGCAGCGTCGAGAAGACCAGGTGGCCCGTCTGGGCGGCGGTGATCGCGGCCTCGACGGTCTCGCGGTCGCGCATCTCGCCGATCAGGATCACGTCGGGGTCCTGACGCATAGAGTACTTGAGCCCCGACTGGAAGGAGTCGGTGTCCACGCCCACCTCGCGCTGCACCACCAGACTCTTCTTGTTCTTGTGCAGGTACTCGATCGGATCCTCGATGGTGATGATGTTCTTGGGGTAGTGGGCGTTGATGTGGTCGATCAACGCCGCCAGGGTGGTGGACTTGCCGGAGCCCGTGGGGCCGGTGATGAGAACCAGGCCGCGCTCCTGACCGCCGAAGTGTTCCATGATCGGGCGCGGCAGCCCCAACGCCTCGAAACTGGGGATGGCGTCGGAGATGACGCGCATCACCAGACCCATGGAGCCGCGCTGGCGCAGGAGGTTGCAGCGGAACCGGGCGACGCCGGGGATCGTGTAGGCGAAGTCCATCTCTTTTTGATACTCGAACATCTCCCACTGCTCAGGGGTGAGCAGCACCTTGATGATCTGTTCGACCTCGGCGGGGCTGAGCTCCTTGGGGCTGAAGGGCTTGAGCTTGCCGTCGATGCGCACCGTCGGCGGCGCCCCCGCCTGCAGGTGGATGTCGGAGGCGCGCTGCGCCACCATCGCCTTCAGCATGTCCACGATCGTCACGGGTTCCAGACCTCCATGTTGTCAATCAAGCGTACCGTAGGAAAGCGGCCGGCCACAATGGCCCGGGCTCCCGGTACCCATTCTTGCAAAGGCTCGAGCGTCTCCGGGTGCACCACGGCCAGGTAGTCGGGGGTGAACTCGGGCACCTCGGCCAGCACGCGCCCCCCCGCCCGCTCCGCCTCCTGGGGCGAGGCCCCGGAGGCGGCGGCCTCGCGCACGGCCAATAGCGCCCGGTAGAGCACGTTGGCCTTGGGGCGCTGTTCGGGCGTCAGGTAGACGTTGCGGCTCGAGCGCGCAAGGCCGTCGGGTTCGCGCACGATAGGCACGGGCACGATCTCGACCCCCAGGTCGAGATCGGCGGTGATGCGGCGCACCACCTGCAGCTGCTGGTAGTCCTTCTCGCCGAAGTAGGCCCGGTCGGGCCGCACCAGGTTGAACAGTTTGGTCACCACCGTGGCCACGCCATCGAAGTGGCCGGGGCGGCGCTCGCCCTCCCAGCGCTCGGTGAGCGGGCCGCCGACGTGCACCGTGGTGGCGAAACCGGGCGGGTACATCGTTCTGGAATCGGGATGGAAGATCCAGTCGGCCCCCGCCTCCGCGGCCAGGCGGGCGTCGCGCTCGAGGTCGCGCGGGTAGGTTTCGTAGTCCTCCCCCGCGCCGAACTGGAGCGGGTTGACGAAGATCGAGACCGCAGTCTCGGCGTTCTCCGCCGCCGAGCGGCGAATCAGCTCCATGTGCCCTTCGTGCAGGTAGCCCATCGTGGGCACCAGGCCGCGGGGTCTAGGCCCGGTCCGTGGCAGGTCTTCCGGTTTCCGGAGGATCTTCACGGGACTCAGTATATTTCATGCGGTACATCGCCGCGTCCGCCCGGGCCAGCAGGGTCTCCAGGCTCGAGCCCTCCTGGGGGCGCCAGGTTACGACGCCGTGGTCCCCGGCGAGGCGGACCCGGCCCATCGACGTGGCGATCGGCGCTTCGAAGACGCGCTGAATCCGCCCGGCCAACGAGCCTGGGGGGCCGGCCACCAGAAACTCGTCGCCGCCGTAGCGGATCACCAGGTCCTGCGGTCGCACCCCCGCGAGCAAGCGGCGGGCCAGGGCCTGCAGTACCTCGTCCCCTCCGGCATGGCCGTAGGCGTCGTTGATGCGCTTGAACCCCTTGAGGTCGATAAAAGCCAGGTCGAAGGGCTCACGGCGGCGCACCCAGTCGGCCAGGCGCTCGAGCCCCGCCCCTCGGTGCAGCACCTGGGTGAGGGGGTCGAGCAGGCTCTGGCGACGCTCGCCCATCAGCGTCAGTGAGGTCACCACGAAGAGGAGCACGCCCATCGTGTGCACCCCGAGGTAGGCTCCGTACCCTGGGCCCCCGAGCCCACCTAGGGCGAGCACGCCCCAACCCAGGGTTGCGAGCAGCACCAGCAGCCGCAGCTCGCCGTAGCGGGCGTTCATCGTCACCATGGCAAAGAGCCAGAGGTAGACCAGGATCACCAGGGGGCTCTCGGAGCGCCCGCCCAGCTGCAGGATCGCGAGCACCATCGAGAGGTCGAAGACCAGGTTGAACCAGTCGAGCCCGACCCCCGCGCGTGCGCTCGCCTTCCAGATGAAGAAGAGGTGGGCGGCGGCCACCGCGGTGAGCCCCAGGTAGACCCGCGGGTCCATGGGGATGACATGCGTCAGCACCAGCAGCCCGACGAAGATGCTGACGATGGCGCGCGACACGATGCCCGCACGCCACCTCCGAGTTCCCGACCGTTGCAGCATCTACCCCACCCTACCTGCAGACCACGGCCATAACTACCCCTTTTTGAGGGAGAGCAGGCGGCCCAAAAGCCGCGCCGCGTAGGCGTGGGTCTCCTCGATCCGGTCCCAGCGCACCCCAGAAGGGGCGTCACTGGGCCAGTGCCAGTTGGGCGGCACGCCGCCCTCTAGCCGGATGAGGGTGAGCACGGCGTACCTCTGGCGGGCGAAGGGCAGGGTGTCGAAGTAGGCGAGCCGGTAAGCGACCGGCCGCGCCCCTTCCAAGCCGTGCGCGGCCTCCAGCAGCGGGCCCCGGTGCGGGTAGTGGGCCAGCATCCCCTCCCCGCTGGCGTAGAACAACTCGCCCGCACCCACGTTGTCGACGTTGAAGATCCAGGCGTCCGGGGGCAACCGCCCCGAACGCAAAAGGGCCTCCGCTCCCACCGCACCCACCTCCTCGGCGCCGGTGAGCGCCAGCAGCACCCGCCAACCCGAGAGCGGGCGGTGCGCCAGGTCCAGGAAGAGGCGCACGGCCACGGCCACGCCGCTGGCGTTGTCGTTCGCGCCGTTCACGTAGGGCGCGGTCCGCTCGCGCCAGGCAAGCAGCGACGCCTGCGCCAGGAAATAGACCCCCAACGCCGCTCCCACCGGCCCGCCCCACCAAGCGGCGGGAACGGTCAGCCCCGCCAGCGCCGCGTTGGCCAGGAACTGCGTCCGGAAGGCGCGCACCCGGCGCGGGTGGTAGGCGAAGTAGGTCTTGGCGGTGTCGTAGTGGGCCATCAGCACCAGCGTGCGCGGCCCCTCGCCCGTTTCGGCGAGGACGTTCTGCGAGGGGGCCCGGGCGAAGAGCGCCCGCCAGGGCCGCGGCCAGCCGGAAAAGTAGGCCCAGAAGCCGTAGAAGCCCAGCGCCGCCAGCGGGGCCCAGCCGAGCAGGCTGCCGAGTCCCAACGCCAGCGAGATCGCCAGCACCTCGGGCCCCCAGCTCGCGGGCGCGCGGAAGCGTTGCAGCTCGGGGGCGAAGCCGCGGGCTTCCAGGTAGGCGGCCAGCCACCCGGCGGCCTCACGCTCGAGCTGCGTACCGCTGCCCCGGTGCTCGAAGGCGACCAGCCCCTGCCAGACCTCGCGCATGCCCCAGCCTACCTCGCGTGAAGTATGCTGAGCCGCGTGGGAAAGAAGAAGAAGCTGAAGAAGCTCTACCAGCGTCAGCTCGAAGAAGCCAGGAAGCCCACCCTGGGCAAGATGCTGCGCCTCTTCCTCAAAACCTTCCTGCTCTTTTCGGCCCTGCTGATCCTGATGAGCGTGGGCATCGCCTCGGGGCTGGCGGTGCTGAAGAGCTGGTGGGCCCAACTCATCGTCTACGCCGGGGCCTACATCCTCTTCCAGCCCTGGTTGATGCGCGAGTTCCGCCCTCCGCCGCCCAAAGAGCTAAAGTAGGGGTTCGCCGGGGTCCGCCGTCCCTCTATAATCGGGGGAAGATGCTCGACTTCACCCAGAAGATCACGGGAACCGGACTCACCTTCGACGACGTGCTGCTGCTGCCGGGCTATTCGGAGGTGCTGCCCGCCGAGGTGGACACCCGGACGCGCCTCACCCGCGCGCTCGCGCTCAACCTGCCCCTGCTCTCCGCCGCCATGGACACGGTCACCGAGGCCAAGATGGCCATCGCCATGGCCCGCGAGGGCGGGATCGGGGTGATCCACAAGAACCTCGACCCCCGGACCCAGGCCGACCACGTTCGCCGCGTCAAGCGCAGCGAGGCGGGGATGATCACCGACCCCATTACCCTTCCGCCCAACGCCACCTTGGAAGACGCCGACCGCCTCATGGGCGAGTACAAGATCGGCGGCCTGCCGGTGGTCGACTTCCACGGCCAGCTGCTGGGCCTGGTCACCAACCGTGACATCCGCTTCGAAACCGATCTTTCCAAACCCGTCTCCGCGGTGATGACCCCGCGCGAGCGGCTCATCACCGGGCCGCCGGGCATGACCCTCGACGAGGCCGAGGCGGTGCTGCGCAAGCACAAGATCGAGAAGCTGCCCCTCGTGGACGACTCCGGCAAACTGCGCGGCCTGCTCACCCTAAAGGACCTGGTCAAGCGGCGCCAGTTCCCGCGCGCCGCCAAGGACGCCCAGGGGCGACTGCTCGTCGCCGCCGCGGTGGGCACCGGCGCCGACCTGGAGGAACGCGCCGGGCTGCTGGTGGAGGCCGAGGTGGACGTGCTCGTGCTCGACAGCGCCCACGGGCACTCGAAGGGAATTCTGGACGCGCTCGTGTACTTGAAGGAAACCTACGGCGAGCGGGTGCAGCTCGTCGCCGGCAACGTCGCCACCGGCGAGGGCGCGCGGGCACTGGCCGAGGCCGGCGCCGACGCGGTCAAGGTGGGCATCGGCCCCGGCTCCATCTGCACCACCCGGGTGGTGACCGGGGTGGGGGTGCCGCAGATCACCGCGGTGATGGAGGCCGTAGCGGCCCTCGACGGCAGCGGTGTGCCGGTAATCGCCGACGGCGGCGTCAAGCAGACCGGCGACGTGGCCAAGGCGCTGGCCGCCGGAGCGCATACGGTGATGCTGGGGAGCATGCTCGCGGGCACCTACGAAGCCCCGGGCGAGGAGATCATCAAGGACGGGCGGCGCTACAAGATCTACCGCGGCATGGGCTCGCTGGGGGCGATGAAGCGGGGATCTTCGGACCGCTACTTCCAAACCGAGGCCAAGAAGCTGGTCCCCGAAGGCATCGAGGGCATGGTCCCCTACAAGGGGCCGGTGGGCGACGTGCTCTACCAGATCGTCGGGGGGCTGCGGGCGGCCATGGGTTATACCGGCAGCCCCGACGTCGAAACGCTGCGCACCCGGGCGCGCTTCGTGCAGATCACCATGGCCGGGCTGATCGAGAGCCACCCCCACGACGTCACCGTGACCAAGGAAGCGCCGAATTATTCAAGATAGCTCGTAGCCCGTAGCTTGTGGCCTGTAGATGACGTTCTCTCTACAGGCTACAGGCCACGAGCTACGAGCCGAGATTCTCCTCCACCGCCCGCACCTTGGCCTGGAGTCGGCCCATGGGGCCGCTGCGCACGTCAAACTTGGCGGTGGCGTAGACGCGGTGGCAGTCCTCCGCCAGCACCGCATAGGCCCGGTTCAAGAGCTCCGTCGCCTCGGCCATGGTTTCGGTCTCGACGATCGTGCCCATCGCGGTGAGCTGGTGGGGGTGGCCGCTTTCTTTTACCAGGCGGACCACCCGCGCCACGTAGGCGCTCACGCTCTCGCCTTTGTCGGTGGGGAATACCGCGAACTCCATGAGGACCGACATCACCCCTCCTTTCCGGCCTCTTCGGCCCAGGTCTGCAGGGGCTCGGGCTTCTTCAGGCCCCGGGGGTGGAAGCCCAGCTCGAGCACCTGTTCCCCCTTCGACCCGTAACGAAAGACGGTGATCCCCTTGAGGCCGAGCCGCCAGGCCTCCAGGTAGATCCGTTCGACCTCCTCGGCCGTGGCCTCGGGGCGCAGGTTGATCGTCTTGGAAACCGCGTTGTCCACGTGGGCCTGCCAGGCCGCCTGCATCTTCAGGTGGTCCTCGGGGCGCACCTCGAGCGCCGAGCGGAAGACCCGGCGCACCTCCTCGGGCACCCCGGCCACGCCCTCGAGCGTCCCCGTCTTGGCCACCTCACGCACCACCCGCCGCCAGTCGGCGCCGCGCTCTTCCATCATCCGCACGAAGAGCGGGTTGACCTCGGGCAGCGCCTCGCCGCCGAGGACCCCCTCGCGGGTGTAGGCGACCGCGAAGAGGGGCTCGATCGAGGGGGTGGTGCCGGCGAGGATGCTGATCGTCCCGGTCGGGGCGATCGAGAGCAGGGTGGCGTGCCGCCGCGGCCGCTCGGGATCGCGGGCGTGGGGCAGGTTGGGGAAGGCGCCGCGCTCGCGCGCCAGCGCCGCGCTCGCGGCCTCGGCTTCGCTGCGGAGGAAAGCGGCGACCTCGCCGGCGAGGCGGCGGGCGGCCTCCGAGTCGTAGGGCAGGCCGAGCCGGATCAGCATCTCCGCCCAGCCCATCACCCCCAGCCCGATCTTGCGGTTGCGCTCGGCCATGAGCGCGAAGGGGGTGGCGGGGTAGCGGTTCACCTGGATCACGTCGTCGAGGAAGCGCACGGCCAAGTGCACGAGCGCGCGCAGCCCCGCCCAGTCGACCTCGCCCCCGCGCACCCGGTGCGCCAGGTTGATGGAACCCAGGTTGCAGCTCTCGAAGGGCAGAAGCGGCACCTCGCCGCAGGGGTTGGTGGCGCGGATCGGCCCCAGACCGGGCAGAGGGTTGTGCCGGTTGATCGTGGAGAGGAAGACCATCCCCGGGTCGCCGCCGGCCCAGGCGGCCTCGGCGATCCGGCGCATGAGCTCCCGCGCCGGCACCCGCCGAACCGCGCGCCGGTCGCGCGGGTTTACCAGCGCCCAGTCCGCGTCCGCCTCCACCGCCTCGAGGAAAGCGTCCTCCGCCCCCACCGAAAGGTTGAAGTTGCGCAGGGCCCCGGGGCGGCGTTTGGCGTTCACGAAGGCCTCGATGTCGGGGTGGTCGGCGTCGAGGATGCCCATGTTGGCCCCGCGGCGCTTGCCCCCCTGGCGCAGCTCTTCGGTGGCGCGGTCGAAGACCCGCAGGAACGAGAGCGGACCCGAGGCGCGGCCGCCGGTGCGGGTGACGCGGTCGCCCTCGGGGCGGATGCGGGAGAAGTTGAAGCCGGTGCCGCCTCCGGACTGGTGCACCGTGGCCGTTTGGTGCAGGGTCCGAAAGATCGCGTCGATCGCGTCTTCGATCGGGAGCACGAAACAGGCCGAGAGCTGGCCCAGCGGGGTGCCGGCGTTCATCAGCGTGGGCGAGTTGGGCAAAAAGTCCAGCGCCGCCATGGCGGCCTCGAAGCGCTCGGCCCAGGCCTCGGCGTCCTTGCGGCTGCCAAAGTCGAGCTCGGCCGCGGCCACCGCCCGCGCGACCCGGCGGAAGAGGGCCGCGGCGTCCTCGACGGGCCGGCCCTCGGCGTCGCGCAGGAAGTAGCGCGCGCGGAGCACCCGCAGGGCGTGGGGGGTGAGGTTCGCCACGGCTACTCCTCGAAGAGGGCGTCGAAGGCGCTCTTGGCCCCCTTGGGGGTGGCGCGGCGGTAGAGCTCGCCCTTTTGCTCGAGCCGGCCCTCGGCCAAAAGCGCCGCCAACGCTTTTTGCAGCTCCAGCCGCGAGAGCTCCTCGCCCGCCTCGTCGAGCCAGCGGACGATCTCGCGCTCCCCCGCCCAGCCCAGCTTTTCGACCGCAAGAAGTACCCAGCCCTTGGCGTCCATGCCTTCATTCTAGGCGTAGCGCTCGCTCTGCAGCCGCCACAGCTCGGCGTACTCGCCGCCCAGTGCCATCACTTCGTCATGGCCGCGCCGTTCTCGCCCTCAAGTTCCGAGATGGTACCCTGCTCAAACCCTCGCTAAACACGTTTAGGTGCGGCCTGACATTCTCTTTCGGTATACGTACAAGCACAAACCCACCCCGCAAATTTGCGGGGTGGGTCCACATTGCCTAAGTTCTATTTCCCTCGAATCATGAACTCATCGAGATCGATGGTGGCCCGAGGACCCAGCGATGAGGCGCTGCAGGAGTTGGTCCCACCCCACCAGGAATGAGCCCCAAGGTATCCGGGCTCAGAGCCAAGCAGGCTGAAATCGTCGGTTATGGAAATGCTGCCAACCATTGCATCGTCAATGTAAAGCGTTGCCAGTGAAGCATCGCGATCAACCTCTATCAATACGTGGTGATAGTTTTCGTCCGGGATACTGAACTGGTCTGTAACGTAATGCAACCCGGTGCCCCCCTGCCCGAAGGCTACCTCGTCGAACTCCAGGAAACCATTGATCCCGGCGTAATCCGACCACGGATACTCGAAGAGGCCAAAATACGGGCGGCCTACGGTGTTTTGCTCACCAAACGAGAAGAAGGCCGTGCCGTGGCTGGACCAGTAAGTGCTCCGCCAGGAAGCAAGGTCTCGAACCCTGAACCAGAAGTCAAAAGACAACTGCCTCGCGGTACCGAGCTCGGCGATGGGGGGGATGCCCAAGCAAGAGAGCTGCGGAGAAATGGAAACGACGGTGGCCGCGGTCCCACCGTCGACACCGTCGGTGCAACGACCATCAAAGTTGCCGCTCAGGTCGTAACCGTTGCCGCTCACGTCCACCCCGGAGCAGTCGTCAAAGCTCCAGTAAGCGATCATTGGCAACTCTTCGGGCTCCCCCACTTCCAGGTCGAAATTGACGTGGCGCTCGACGGAACCCGACGCACCAACGAGCCGCAGCTTGTAGGTACCAGGCTCTGTATCGGAATCGACTCGGATCGACAAGCTTTGCTCGACGGGCTCGCCGTTTGTAACGACAACGCTTTCGGGGCTAACGGAAATCCCATTGGGAAGGGTGTGCTCCTTGAACCTGCCGTTGTCCTTATCCTTTTCCTTGCCGCGGGGTGCCACCGAGAGCGAAATTGTGCCATCGAAATCGCCCTTCGGGATAACGACTAGGGTGGCATCTACTGCGCTGCCAGCAGGTACACTCAGCCGCTTGGGCTCCAGCCGAAGCTTGAAATGCCCCCTATGGTTCCCGTGATGGTCCTCCCCATCTTCTTCGCCTTCATGGTGGCCATGCCCGCCCTCGGCAGGAACCACCTCAAAGACCCTAACGTCGTCGTAGAACACTTCTCTAGCAGGCCAAGCACTCGTGACGGCAAAGCCTCCGATGTTATAGGGGTCGGCGCCTCCAGTTGGCCAGGAGACGTCGGTAGCCACTTGTTCCCCATCGATCCAAACATTGGCGATCATCTGTTCCCGGTCGAAGATGAACTTGACCCGTATCCAGCGGTAGGGTTCCCAATGGCCGATGGTGAGGGGGCCATCCGCAGAAGCCAGGTGTATTTCCCCATTGCTGTGATCGAATCCAACACCCCAGTACGTGCTCCATGTTCCACAGGATTCGCAGATGAAACCCGGGTGGTCAGAATAGTTGGAAGCCCGCCCATTGAAGTAGACCGAATACTCAAACCCGATAACCGGCGCGGTGCTGGTCAGGCTGCGCGCCATGACGGCAGACCATCCGGTAGTTCCGAGGACACGGAAGGATTGGGAGCCGGAAAAGGCATTACGACCGGTAACGTACTGCTGGTCAACCCCTGCACCGGAATAAACAACGTGCCAGTTGGATGGGAAGGTCCCTAGCGGATACGACTCGAAGCCGTCTTCCCAAAGTGCAACCTCGGTTGCGCTGCCACCTGCCGTTGCGACGTTTCCCTCCGCAGCCCCTACACCGGTCGCAGCCGTCTGCTGACTACAACCGCTAAGGACAAGCACCAAAACGAGGAAGGCCGTGAGTGCACCGATAGTTCTCCGCATCACAATCAGCTCCTTTTCTTTGTTACCGCCAATTGTTAGACTAATGTGTGTTAATGCTCATTTGTACCCCCATTTGAGTGCCCTCATTTGGGGGTAGCCTACCGCTGTGATATCGTTCGCTGTGAACACTGAGTGGATTTCTAAGGGTTGGCATATCGTCCCACATCACAGAACCTACTCAGTAGAGGTAGAGGGTTTCGGCCGAGAAAAGCCCAGCATCTCTATGACAATTTTGCGCTAGGGGTTTGCCTCTTTGGGCACCCCCACATCTTGGCCCGCCTCAATTCGATGGCTGCATAGGTGCTTGTGACCACCTTCGCAACATCCGATGCCACGTACTCCGATCGGTGGGGTATAGGCACGCAGTACCTCTATGCCAAGGTGGTTTGTGGCAGTTGTGTTTCCATAAACCCTGGTAATGATGAACTCGAAACTCGCTAGCAGGTTTGTGTCTTAACGTCGGAATACCTCAACAACTGACTTAAAGCACAGAGGGCTGGATTTTTACATTTTAGGAGATAAAACTTTTAATCGTGCATTATCAACAAACCGTATCCTGCTAGTAGCTTTATTTCAATCGTTTTTACCGAGACATTTCTCATTCCGTGACCACTTCCGAGCAGCAGTGCAGCATCTTTCAGTCCCCAACGGCCGCCGCGGATGGTAAGTCCCTTTAGATCCGCAAGCGGCACCACGCTGAAGGGCGTGCCCGGCTGCAGGTCCAGCTCCAGCCCCGGCGGGACCAGCGCAAACGCCCAGGTGGGGCCGCTGGTGACCGCCGCGCGCACCCCCTGGCGGGCCAGGCGGACGGCCAGCATCAGGTTGCCCAGCTCGTGGTCCAGCTCGCCGCCCAGGCCGCCGGCGAAAAGAAGGCTCTCAGGTGCGGCCTTCAGCGCCGCCTGCGCCGCCAGCTCGGCGTCGGTGGCGTCTTTGTCCCGCGGGTACTCCATCCGCGGCAGGTGGGCCCAGCGGGTCAGGTCTTCCAGGTTCACCGAGTCGAAGTCGCCCACCCAGAGCGCCGGCTCCACCCCCAGCACCGCGGCGTGGCGCACCCCGCCGTCGGCGGCGACGACCAGCCGCGCCCTGCCGGCCGCTTCAACTAGCTGGGGCGTGGCCTCGAGCGGCCCGCCCAGCAGCACCAGCACGTCGGGTTCAAAAATCACCGCACCCGCCCCCAACCCGGACCCCCGCTATGCACGACCCGCCCCAAGTCTCCATCCTCCCGGGCCCTGGCCCTTTACCCACCTTACCCGGAGGTTCCGGATCAGCTCCCCACCGCTGCGCACTCGCAAAACCGAAAGCTCCCCTCCTGTATACTGGCTGCACTATGAGAAACCGTACCGGCCACGCCCTGACGGGCTTCGCGTTCCTCCTTGCCTTGCTGGCCCTGACGGCCTGCTCCCCCGAAAACCCCGCCCCCGACAACCCCGTCCCGGCGGGCGACTGGCGCCTCCCGGAAGGTTACTACGAGCCGGCCAAGATGCCCATGGTCCTGGTCCACCCCCGCCCCGAGGCCCCCGGCTGGGCCTACGCCCGCAACGCCTACCCGGGGCTGCGCTGGGAGATTCCCATCGTCGTGCAAGGCGGCGCCTGGCCCTTCCGCTACGAGATCGCCGACGACGGAGGCGCGGAAGGCCTGGAAATCGGCGGCGAGATGACGCGGATCCGCGAGGGCGGCTGGATCCTGCGCCGGCCCACGCCCGAATACGGCACCCTGTGGTGGGACGACCCGAAACCCGGAAGCTACGACCTGAAGCTGCGCGTCACCGACCAGGAGGGCAGCACGCTGGACCTCGCCTTTACCCTCACCGTCGGAACCGAAGGGTGGGTCTTCGTGGACGCGGAGCGGGGCTCCGACGCCACGGGCGACGGCAGCCTTGAGCGCCCCTTCGCCTCGCTGCAACCCCTTCACGGCGACCCCAGCCCCTACGCCCACCAGCGGGTCGTGCTGGCCGGCGTCGTCCCCATGAACGGCAACCAAACGAACGGCAACCTGCGCATCGCCGACGACCTGGCGCCCCGCATCTACGTGGGCTGGCCCGGCCGGGAGGCGGTGCTCGAGGCCTTCGAGGGCAAGATCAACGTCGACAGCCCTGACTTCTACCTGGCCAACCTGGAGTTCCGCGACCGCAGCGACTACGCGCCCGACACCGGCTCGTACCTGCACATGATCACGGTCTGGGACGACACCCGCCGCTTCACCATGCACCGCGTACACGTGAGTCGCTTTCAGGGCGTCCCCCACAACGTGGGCTACGGCAACTCCGGGGTGATCATGTTCACCAACAACGGCGGGCAGCGCTACCACGTGGCCATGGTGGGCAACACCTTCAGCGGCCCCGGGGGCATCGTCTCCAGCATCTACGCGTTACGGGAATCGGTCTTCGAGCGCAACGTCGTGCGCGACGCCGAGCTGAACATCGCCGACGGATCGGTATGGGGTCTCTTTTACTTCAAGCGCGACAACGAGTACGTCAGCGTGCGCGCCAACGAGATCTGGCAGAACAACACCTGGAACATCGGGCAGTCGCCGCTGGCCATGGACCAGTCGCGCCTCATCGAGTTCGCCTACAACGTGCTGCGCGCCCCCTGGTCCAGCGGCCGCCACGGCGCCCTCAAACTCTTTACGGCCACGGAAGCCTCCGGGTACGCGTGGACCGCCGCTACCCCCGTCTGGATCTACCGCAACAGCCTCAGGCAGCGCGTTTCCTGGGAAGGGAGCCGGATCGCGAACGCGGCCGACGGCTTTCTCCGCATCAAGCGCAACGCGTTGCACGAGGGCAGCTTCGAAGGTCACCGCACCGTAGTGCTGGAGGGGAACCTCGAGGGCGCGCCGCTGCTCGACGAACGGATGCGCCTGACCGGCAGCTACCGCACCGATTACCTGGGTCGCGTCGGCGCCGAGATCGCCGCGCCCGCGCCGGAGTAGTGCGCGCGGCGGTCCGGTCCGGCGAGCGCGGGGTTCACCGCGCCACCTCCACCGCCTGCTGCGGATCGATGGCGAGCCGCAGCGTGGTGCCTTCGGCCGGGGCCTCGGCCGCCGGCCCCTCCCAGTAGAGCCGCACCCCGCGCGCCTCCAGCCAGAGGCCGACCCGCGGGCCGTAAAAGAGGCGCTCGACGGCCCGGCCCTCGAGCGGACCCGCGCCCAGGCGCAGCGCCCCGGGCAGCAGCACCCGCGGCCCGCCGGCCAGACCCAGCGCCGCGGCTTCCTCGGGCGCGAGCACGTTCTTGTGCCCCAAGAACCGCGCCGTCCAGGCGTCGGCCGGCCGCTCGAAGACCTCCGCGGGCGCGCCCTGCTGCACCAGCCGCCCGTTCTTGACGATGGCCACCCGCTCGGCGGTCACGAAGGCTTCGGTCTGGTCGTGGGTCACGAAGACGGCGGTCACCTCCTCGCCGGCGAGCACCCTCCGCAGCTCGAGCAAAAGCCTTTCGCGCAGCCGCAGGTCGAGCGCTCCCAGCGGCTCGTCGAGGAGCAGCACCCCGGGCTCCGGCGCCAGCGCCCGCGCCAGCGCCACCCGCTGCCGCTCGCCGCCGGAGAGCTGTTCCGGCTTCTTGTGGGCGTGGGCCACGAGGCCCATCTGCTCGAGCAGATCGCCCACCCGCCGGCGGATACGCGCCCGTTCCCAGCCGCGCTCTTCGAGGCCGAAGGCGACGTTTTTCTCGACCGTCAGGTGGGGAAAGAGGGCGTAGTCCTGGAAGACGAAGCCCACCCCGCGCCGCTCCGGGGGCAGGTCGGTGACGTCGCGCCCGCCCAGGAAGACCCGCCCGGCGCTGGGCCGCTCCAGCCCGGCGGCCACCCGCAGCGCGCTCGACTTGCCCGAGCCGCTGGGGCCCAGGAGGGCCAGCGTCTCCCCCCGGGCCACCTCCAGGTCGAGCGCCAGCTCGAAGCCCGGATAGCGCACCACCACGTTCCGCCACGCCAGCACCTAGCCCACCTCCCCGCCGCGGCCTAGGCCCCAGAAGACCCCGGCCGCCAGCAGCCCCAGCAGCACCGAGAGCGCCATGGCTTCCTGATAGTTCACGATACCCGGCTTGCCCAGCCGCTCGTAGATGGCCACGGTCAGGGTGGCCCACTCGGGCCGCGCCAGCACCAGCGTGGCCCCGAACTCGCCGATCGTCACCGCCGCCGCCAGCGCCGCCGCCGCGCCCAGCGCCGGGCGCAATAGCGGCAACTCCACGCGCACCAGCACCCGCCAGGGCCCCGCCCCCAGGGTGCGGGCCGCCTCGGCCAGGTTCGCCGGCAGCCGGCGCATCGCCGCCAGCACGGTGCGGGCGAAGAGCGGGTAGGCGAGCAGGGCGTAGGCCGTCGCCAAAAGCAGCAGCGAGGCCCGCAGGCCCGGATAGGCCAGCAGGTAGCCCACGGCCAGGCTGACCGGGCTGACCAGCAACGGCAGGAAGCCCAGCAGGTCGAGGCCGCGCACGCCCTTCCAGACGCCGTAGGCGTAGGCGAAGCCGAGCGGCGCGGTGACGAGGAGCGCCAGCAGCGAAAAGCGCAGGGTGTTGTACGTGGCCAGGCCGGCGCTGGGGGCGAAGTAGCTGGCCTGCGGCCGGGCCAGCGCCGCCCAGCCGGCCAGGCTGAACCCCTCGGGGCCCCAGAAGCTCCTCAGCACCAGCGCCCCCAGCGGCGCGTAGAGCAGCGCGAAAAAGCCGGCTACCAGCAGCAGCGCCGCCCAGCCGCGCACCCCGCCGAGCCGCGGTGGCGGGGCGGGGGCGCCCGCACGAACCGCCAGGCGTTTCTGGGCGTAGAGGTAGCCCAGGCTGACCAGCACCAGCACCGCGGTCTGCACCAGGATCAGCGCCGCCGCCTCGCCGAAGGCCAGCCGCTCGAGCAGCGCCCGGTAGACGGCCACCTCGAGCGTCGCGTAGCGCGGTCCGCCCAGGATGAGCGGCAGGCCGAAGCTCGAGAAGCTGTAGACGAAGGTGAGCCCCGCTCCGGCGGCCAGCGCCCCGGCCGAAAGCGGCAGCTCGACCCGCCAGAAGCTGCGCCAGGAGCCGGCCCCCAGGGTACGGGCCGCCTCGACGAGCCGGCCGCTGCCGCCCAGCACCCCCAGCACCAGCCGCAGCGTCATCCCCAGGTTGTAGAGCAGGCTGCCCCAGAAGAGGATCCAGGGCGTCCCGCTCAGGTCGAGGCCCAATAGCCCCCGCGGCCCCGCCCAGGCCAGCATGCCGGTGGCCACCACCAGCGTCGGCAGCACGAAGGGGACCATGGAAAGCGCCACCAGCGCGTCGCGGCCGGGGAAGCGGTAGCGCATCAGGTAGACGAGCGGAACGGCAAAGAGGACGACGAGCAGGCTCGAGCTCGCCCCGAAGGCCAGGCTCCAGCCGAGCCGGCCGCGCAGGTAGGGGTCGGCCAGCACCGCGCTCAGGCCGTACCCGAACCCGCGGCCGATGACCAAGCCCAAAGGCCATAGCAGCGCCAGGGCCAGAAAGGCCAGGACGAGGAGGGCGGCGAGGCGGGAGGGGCGCATAAGCAGTACGCAGTGCGTGGTACGTGGGAAAAGCGGCCCGTAGCTCGTGGCTTGTAGCTTGTGGAAAAATCACAAGCCACGGGCCACGGGCTACAAGCTACTTCCTCCGGGAAATGACCTCTTGCGCGCTCTGGCCGCGGACGACGACCGCTTCCCACTCGGCGATCCAGCGCTCGCGGTTCTTGGCGATCGCCTCGGGGGAAAGCTCGGCGGGTTCGAGCGGCCGCTCGGCGAACTTGAAGACGTCGGGCAGCGCCGCGTCACGGCGCACCGGCCAGACCCACATGTTCAGCGGAATGTCCTCCTGCACCGGCCCTGAGAGCAACCAGTCGATGAACTTCTCGGCGGCGGCGCGGTGGCGGGTGCCCTTCAGGATGCCCACGAACTCGACCTGCAAGAAGCTCGCCCCCGGCCAGAGCAGGTTGCCGGTGGGCGGCTCGCGGTAGGCCCCTTCCGAGAAGTAGACCTCGGCCGCCGGGCTGGTGGTGTAGCTGACCACCAGCGGGCGGTCGCCACCGTAACGGGTGAAGTGGGCAAAGTAGGCCTCGCTCCAGCCCGGGGCGACCTTGACGCCGCCATCGCGCAGCGCCTCCCAGAACTTCAGGTAGCCGTCCTCGCCCAGCGAGGCCACCGTGGCCAGCAGGAAGGCCAGCCCCGGCGAGCTGGTGGCCGGGTTTTCGACGACCAGCAGCCGGGCGTACTCGGGCCGGGCCAGGTCGTCCCAGCTCCCGGGCAGCGGCTTGTCCTTGAAGAAGTCCTTGTCGTAGTTGAGGGCCACGTAGCCGTAGTCCACCGGCAGCGCCGTCAGCGTGGGGTCGAGCAGGAAGCGGCTTTGCACGACGGCGATCTGGGGCGTCGAGTAGCGCTCCAGAATCCCCGCTTCGAGCGCACGCGAGAGGAAGGTGTTGTCGATGCCGTAGATCACGTCGGCGATCGGCGCGCCCTTGCTGAGGATCGCCTTGTTGAGCGTCGCCCCGGCGTCGCCGCCCTCGACGAAGCGCAGCTTGATGCCGGTCTGCTGCTCGAAGCTCGCGATCACCTCTTTGGAGAGCGCGAAGCTCGAATGCGTCAGCACCGTGAGCGTCTCCGCCAACGACAAACTGAAGACCAGGGGAACGAGGACCAGCAGTTTCTTGATCATAAAAACCCCTCCTTGTCACGCGGGAGGGGAAGGATGGGGCCCTGGGCCCGTCACCTTCCCTACGCCGGCATTACCCGGTTCAGGTTCCAAGGGTGTCTCTCAGCCCGGTAGGGCACCCCCGGTGACGTCTTCAGTATAGCGCCGTTTGTGACGCGGTTGTGACGGTCGGCGTGCAGGCTGGATACGGAGGTGAACCATGTTCGTGCGCGCTTCTTTGGGCTGGGCGGCGCTGCTGCTCTTTTGGGCCGTCGGCTGCAGCCCGCCCCCCGAACCGGACACCACGCCCCCCCGGGTGCTCGCCACCGAACCCGCGGACGGCCAGCGCGGGGTGCTGAAGGACGTCGAGCTGGTCGTGCACTTCAGCGAGCCCATGGACCCGGCCTGCACCGAAGCCGCCTACGACGCGTACGACCCGGGCCTGCGGCCGGGCGAGGTGACCTTCGCCTGGGACGACGCGGCCACCCTGCGCATCCGTCCGGACGACCCCCTGGCCTACAGCGACGACGAGAACGACAAGGTGTACACCTTCATCGTCCACAAGACCGCCTGCGACCGCGCCGGCAACCCCATGACCGCCCAATACGTGACGCGGTTCTACGTGCTGCGCAAGCTCACGGGGACGCTCTACAGCGAGGCCGCCCTCGACGGACACGTGGCCAGCGACGGCCAGGTTTACGACAGCTGGCCCCAGCTGGGCGCCGGCGACGGTTCCAACGACGTCTACGCACAGGCCTTCCTCTCGTTCGACCTCAGCCGGCTCAACCCCGACCCGGTGGAAGTCCTCCAGGCCCAGCTGCTGCTGCGCAAAGAGCAGGTCACCGGCAGTCCGGCCGCTGACCTCGGCCCGCTGATCGTCGAGCACGTTTACTTTGGCCCCAGCCTGCAGCGCCTCGGCGCCCGGGCGTTGGAGCTGGAGACGCTCGAACCCGACGAACCCTGCAGCTTCGACGACCTGAGCGGCACGTGGTTTACCTGTTGGAAGCCCGGCGCGGTCCAGGACGACGTCGACCACTGGGCGGTGCGCAGCGGCCGCAGCCAGTTCCGGCTGCGCTTTCTGCGCAACACCGACGGCGACAGGGCCGAGGATTCGATCCAGTTCGACTCGGGCGACGCCACGCACGACCAGCCCCAGCTCGTGTTGCGCTACTACGCTCCCTGATACCGCGGCCGGACGGGCCGCGCCGGGGTGCGGCGCAGGGTTTAGAATGGCTTCATGTCGATATGGATTCTTGCAGGAGCTGCGGTAATGCTGTTCCTGCTCTACTTCATTGCCGACAGCGCCCGCAAGACCACGCAGGTGATGCTCGAGGGGAAGAACGCGATCCGCAACCTCCCCTTCCCCGTGGGCGAGCGCTTCGTCCAGGCCTACCGGCGCGCCGACGACTGGGCCCGCTCACGGGGCTACCAGCGGCGCGAAATCATCTACTTTTCCCTGGTGCCCGAGGAGGACCTGATGCTCACCCAGGGGCACGCCGACCCGGACGACGCCCCCTACTGGCTCCGCGCGGCCTTCTGGTGGCACCCCGAAAAGAAGACGGTCTTCTCCATCACCCAGGTCCAGCACCAGACCTTCGCCGACTTCGACACCGCTCTGGGGCGCCCGGGCGGCGAGCCGGCGTACGAGCTGACCACGAGCAACCACCCCGACGGCGCGGTGGTGCCGCGTCCGGAGCGCTTTCCGGTCCAGGTCTTCCCGGGGCTCGCGCCCGAGGGGCTCGAGCCCCTGCACGAACGCGCCCTCGCCTGGCTGCGCCGGCAGACCGGTCTGGAGCCGCTGGAACTGGGCGAGATCGTCGCCCACGTTCGCCGCCACCTCAAGAACCAGGCCGAACACGCCCTGGCGCACAAGCCCTGGCACCTGCGCTTCTACCTCTGGCACCTGACCAAGCGCGCGCGCCTCAACCGGCCCGTCCAGCAACTCTACGCCCGGATCGCCCGCGACGCCTAGCCGTCCACGCGCGTCGGCCGACCCCGCTCGTCGATGGCCACGTAGACGAGTTCGCCGTGCGTGGCCAGCGCCCGCGTCGCCGCCCCACCCCCAAAGCGCTCCTTGAAAACCTCCACCTGGACGGTCAGCGAGGTCCGGCCCACGCGTTCCACCCGAGCCACCACCTCGAGCAGGTCGCCGGCGCGAATGGGCACCTTGAACTCCACTCGGCCCACCGCCACGGTGACGACCGGCTTCTGGGCGCGGCGGGCGGCCGCGTAGGAGCCCACCTTGTCCATGAGTCCCAGGACGAAACCGCCGAAGGCGTTGCCCAGCGGGTTGGTGTGCTCGGGAAAGACCATCTCGAGGGTGCGGGCTTCGCTTTCCATGCCCCCAAGCTACCAAAGCCCCGCGAGGGGCACGGAAACCCAGGTCGGCACCACCCGCGCCGCGCCTGTTCGAACCGGGGTGAGCAGGCGGCCGTCACGGGTGCGCGCCCCGTACCCCAGGAACCAACCCTCCTCGTCCAGCAGGGCGTAGAGGTAGCCGGGCCGGGCGGGCGGAAGCTCCAGCTCGCGCGGCTGTGCCCCCTGCAGGTGCCGCAGCAAACGCAGGCTGCGCTGCCGTCGGCGCTCGGCGGGCGTCTTGGTGCGCACCCCCGGCGGCACGGGGAGGGCGCGCACCTCCAGGTCGCGACGCCAGGCAAACGCTTCGTACAGGGGCACGTCGTCCAAGACGCCCACCTGTGCCGCCCCCAGGACCTCGACTTGCTGGTAGCGGAAGCGGCGGGCCTGCGGCCCCGCGACCCAACCGTCGGTGTCGGCGACCCACACCTCGCCGGCCGCACGCGCCAGCCGCGCCGAGGCCGCCAGCAGCCAGGACTCGGCGCCGAGCGGCTGCACCCGGCCCACCAGCAGCCGCCGCCACGCGCGAACGCCGCTGCGGTCCCAGCGGAAGAGCGTCACCGTCCCC
>Ga0256839_1000635_pt1 | contig 45096 bp, 47 predicted proteins | sample 354166metaG_FD_185968 | JGI IMG/M metagenome (GOLD analysis project Ga0256839, IMG submission 185968) | Hydrothermal vent microbial communities from Mid Atlantic Ridge, Atlantic Ocean - 354-166 | ecosystem: Environmental > Aquatic > Marine > Hydrothermal vents | place: Atlantic Ocean: Mid...
CATGTTCCATCTGCATCTTTTACAGGCATTGGTAATGTCAATTTGTAATGTGTTCTTCTTTTTGCTGCTCTTGTGTGACTCACACGTCTCTTAGGTACTGCCATTTTATATCCTTAATGTTAATATTCTATCTCAAACTCTTCATCATTTCCGTCACATTTGTCACAGTAATGGTAAGAACTTTCTATTGATGTAATTTCACTCTCTAGTATGTACAAAAGGTCAATTTTGCCATCTAAAAATTCAATTATATCTAAATCATCTTTATCTTCAGAAACCAAGTCACTTAACTTCAATCTTAACTTAGTATCCATGTCATAGGTGTATGTGTCTCCACATCTATCACAGTCTAAGTCAAAACATCCGTTAAGTCTTGCATCTAAAGTGACTTGATGATAACCACTTTTTTGTAAAGTCCCCTCAAGCGTCACACCTTTTGAAGAGAGTTCAATGGGTTTTGCTGTGGAGCCTATTTTATCAAATACAATTACCATAAAGGTAATCCCTTACACTAATTTATTTCTCTTTGTGCAAAGAAGAAATTAATTTCATTTATTGCATTTTCAACAGAATCTGAACCATGTACTGCATTGGCATCAATACTGTCTGCAAAGTCTGCTCTAATAGTTCCCGCTTCAGCTTCTGCAGGGTTAGTAGCACCCATAAGGTCTCTATTTGTTTGCATTGCATTTTCACCTTCAAGCACTGTTACAACAACTGGACCAGAAACCATAAACTCTACAAGATCTTTAAAGAAAGGTCTCTCAGCATGAACAGCATAAAATGCTTCAGCATCTACACGCGAAAGTCTAATCTTTTTCGTTGCTGCAATTCTAAGGTTAGCTGCTTCAAATCTAGCCAAAATTTGACCTACTACGTTTTTAGCTACTGCATCTGGTTTGATGATTGATAATGTTTGTTCCATGTTTAATTCCTAAACGATAATTTACTTCCAGTACTAAGACATAGAGAGTATTTGGGCGGAATTTTATCTAAAAATATATTAAAACAAGGTTAATTTTAGGGGGTGTTGTATATCTAACAAAGACTACCAAGAGGTAGTCTTCTAAAATAGTAAATATTAGTCTTCTACTACGTTTTTTCTAGCTGCTCTGTCTTCAAGTGAAATATCATCTCTCATTGGCATGTCAACATCCCAATTTTCAACACCATATTCTTCACCGTCAATATAGTTTCCACCTTTAAAGTGTTCTTTATGTTCAGCAGTGAATGGCATATCCCAAGTAATACAACCCTCAGTTGGACATGCTTCAGCACATGCTGGAGAATCAAAGTGATCTACACACTCAACACATTTGTCAGGGTATACATAGTAATACTCTTCACCCGTTGGATTATCATCCTCATCTACAATTGCCTCTACTGGACATTCATCAATACAAGCCGCACAGTTGATACATGTATCACCAATAATTACTGCCATTTTTAAATCCTTTATGTTAATTTATAATTAAACTATAGCAAAAAAACGTAAAAAAATCTTTAATTTGAAAAGGTTTCATAATAAATATACTAAATATGTTCAAAACCCACCACAGCGGAACCTAAACAATATTGATAATGAATATACTTATTATATATTCAAGTATTTTTTAATCTCTTCTACCCTGTCTGTTTTTTCCCATGCAAAACCTTCTTTTTCTCGTCCAAAGTGTCCATAGGCTGCTGTTTTACGATAAATGGGTTTTAACAAATCAAGTGCTTCTATAATACCTTTAGGCGTAAGATTAAACAATGCTTCAATGCACTCTGTAATTTTTTCTTCTTCTACACTTCCTGTTCCATGTGTATTTACATAAATAGATACAGGTTTTGCAACACCTATGGCATAAGCCAGTTGTAGTGTTACTTTTTCACATACTCCTGCGGCAACAAGATTTTTAGCCACATATCTTGCTGCATATGCAGCTGAACGATCAACTTTTGTGGGATCTTTCCCTGAAAATGCACCACCACCATGAGGGCATGCACCCCCATAGGTATCAACTATAATTTTTCTACCCGTCAGTCCAGCATCTCCTTGGGGACCCCCAATGACAAAACGTCCTGTCGGATTAATATGATACACTATATCATCTGACAGAAGTTCTGCAGGGATGACCGCTTTAATAACTTCTTCTAGTACTGCTTTTTGTACCTGTTCTAAAGAAACATTGTCATGATGTTGTGTCGATACAACTATCGTATCTATGGCTACAGGTTTACCGTCTACATACTTCACTGAGACCTGTGCTTTCCCATCTGGTCGTAAAAATGGTACAGTCCCATTTTTACGCACTTCTGCCAATTTAGCTGTAAGTTTATGTGCCAAAGAAATTGGTAAAGGCATAAGCTCTGGTGTTTCTTTACACGCATAGCCAAACATCAATCCCTGATCTCCAGCACCAATTTCACCTGAAGCTTGATCTACACCTTGGTTAATATCTGGACTTTGTTCTCCAATACCATTAAGTACTCCTGCTGAACGATAGTCAAATCCATACATAGCATCTGTGTACCCAATTTCTTTAATCACTTCTCTTGCTATCTCCTGCATTGGTGCATACGCTATTGTTTTTAGCTCTCCTGCAATCACACAAAATCCATTACTTACTAATGTTTCACAAGCCACTCTTGCTTGTGGATCTTTTTCAATGATATAGTCTAATATTGCATCAGAGATTTGGTCAGCCATTTTATCTGGATGACCTTCTGTCACTGATTCACTTGTAAAAATGTACATTATAATCCTTGTTTTTTAAAATTAGCAAAGCCAATTTTTTTAATTTGTATCACTAAAGTCTTGCTTACGCTTCATATTTAGATTAAGAATTTATCTTTAATTATATTGTCCTCTGTCACTGAACTTAAAAAAAAGATTATAAATCTTTTTTTTAAGTTCAATTAAAGACACGCAAGATATGTATACCTTAAAGTATTTTTTTTGCCAATTGTTCTGGTAAGATACCCAAGCTCTCTTCTACCAATTTCGTATTACCATGTGTAATAAACTTATCCGTATATTCAAAAGTAGTCACATTCACATCTGGTATTTTCTGTTCACTTAAGAACTCTAAAAGTGCTGAACCTACACCACCTTTTGCAGCTGAATCAGAAAAAACATACCATTTCTTATATGTATCGCTTAAGCCTCTCAACATATCTTCATCTAAAGGTTTTACAAAACGTAAATCTAAAATAGCTACTTTTTTATCTAACAATGCTGCTGTCTGTTCTGCGCGTCCAACTCCATTACCATAACCAATAAACAAAATCTCTTCACCCTCTTCTAGAAGGACAGATTTTCCTAGTTCAAACGCTGGACTTTGTCTCTCTTTAGCCAAAAATGCTCCTCTAGGGTATCTAAATGCACAAGGACGCGTATAGTCTTTAGCAAATGCCATACAGAGTTTCATAGTTGTCTCATTATAAGGTGCAAGTAAAGTCATATTTGGAATACCTCTCAAATAAGAAATATCAAAAGCCCCTTGATGCGTTTCACCATCTTCTCCCACGATACCAGCTCTATCCATCGCAAATGCCACACCTAAGTCCATCAGTGCAATATCGTGAATCACTTGATCAAACCCACGTTGTAAAAAAGTAGAGTAGATAGTACAAAATGGTTTAAATCCTTCTTTTGCCAAAGGTCCCATAGATGTCACTGCGTGCTGTTCTGCAATGGCAACATCCCAAAAACGTTCAGGGTATTTTTCTATAACAGCAGTCATCCCGGTTCCAGTTGGCATTGCAGCTGTTACCCCTACTACCTTTTCATCTTTATCTGCAAGTTCAATTAAGGTTTCTGAAAAAATAGCTGTAGCAGCTTTTGCACCATTTTTTTTAGGTGCAATACCTGTCTTCAAATCAAACGCACTTACCCCATGCCAATGTTCTTTGGTACCCTCAGCAATTTCATAGCCTTTACCTTTGGTTGTTTGTGCATGTATAATCACCGGTTTTTTTAATGCTTTGGCTACTTCCATTGTTTCTATCAATGACTCAATATCATGTCCATTCACCGGTCCTATGTATTCAATACCCATCTCTTCAAATAAGATTCCAGGCGTAATAAGTTTAAAGGACTCCTCAAATCTTTTTGCCATATAAGAAGCACTTTCAGGTAAATGTTCTAAAACCACTTCCACTTTACCTTTAAATTTCTGATAAAATGATCCAGCCATGGTTTGAGAAAGTAATTTAGATATGGCGCCAATAGGTTTTGCAATACTCATTTCGTTGTCATTCAACAGTATGACTACAGGATACTTTCTATCACCCAATTCATTCAAAGCTTCATACACCATACCTGCAGACATACTACCATCACCGATAAATGCTACGGGTACTCTCTCTTCTCCCTTAAGAGCTATCGCCTTTGCTGCACCTACGGCCAGAGAAATAGATGTGGAACTATGCCCCGCTACATAATAATCATATTTTGACTCTTTGGGCTTGGTATACCCACAAAGACCATCAAACTTCCGTAATGTATCAAAATCATCCCACCTTCCTGTGAGTAATTTATGTGCATACGCTTGATGACTTACATCAAAAATAAAAGGATCATTTTCCACATCAAATACTCTATGCATTGCTACAATAAGATCAGTAGCTCCCATCGTTGAAGAGAGGTGTCCACCATTTTTACTCACTGTATCTAATATTTTCTGTCTAATATCTGCCGCTAGGGTATGTAGTTCTTCTATGGAGCATGTTTTAATATCCATCATTTCAACTCTTTTATTTTAAATATTCATTCAGTAATTTTTTACTAAAAATAATTTGTGTATCATCATAAGATAAACCTAATACATCAGCTATTTGCTTTAACTCTTTTTTACTTACTTTTTTCATACTACCATGCATCTCTTTATTTTGAATGAAATTATTTAAAATAAAAGGTTTTATTTCCACTTCGGAACTTTTAACCACTTCTACCTTTTTCATGATAAAAGTTCCAAAAAATGTTTAAAGAAAATATCATTTTGTTTCTGTGTTCCTATTGTAATACGAATAGCATTCATTCCATAGGATTCTAAATTTCTTATGATAACCCCACGTTTTAACAATGCATCTGCTATAGTAGTTGAATCTTTACTCTCATCAAATAAATAGGTAATAAAGTTTGTATAACTCTCTATATAAGTAAATCCATTTTCTATAGCAAAACTTTCATAACGTTTTATCTGTTCTTTATGTAAACAGATAGACTCTTCTACAAAATGCTCATCTTTACATGCTTCAATTGCAGCAACAAGTGAAAGTGTAGAAATATTAAATGGCGGACGCATTTTGTATAACTCTTCTATTATCGCTGGCTGTGCGATACCATATCCGACACGCATACCACCCAAGCCATATGCTTTTGAAAATGTCCCTAAATAAATAACATTTTCAAAACCTAGAAGTTCTTGTGGTGTAATTGCATATTTTTTATCTTTGGCGATTGCATATTCCATATAGGCACCATCCACGACTATAAGGGTTTCTTTATCTACAGCATTAATAATCTCTAACACCGTTTCTTTAGATGTGGCATCACCTGTTGGATTATTTGGAGTACAAAGATAAATTATTTTTGGTTTATACATTCTGTATGCTTCCATAAATTCATCATATTTATGCTCATAACTGGCTGTTCTATAAATTTTTGCTCCCATTTGTTTTGCATAAATTTCATACATAGCAAAGGTCACCGCAGACATCAGTACTGAAGTATTTTCATTCAATAGTGCACGAGAAATAAATTCTAATACTTGATCAGACCCCGCACCGATAATAATATTTTCTTCTTGTACCAAATATTTTTCAGCCAAAGCATTTTTAAGTTCAAACATAGAATCATCCGGATACAAATGTGCTCTTGCAGCATTAGCGATAATAGCTTTTTGTACTGCAGGACTTGTACCTATAGGATTTTCATTCGATGCGAGCTTGACAACCTCTTCTGTAGCTATACCAAATTCACGTACCACAAGTTCTATAGGTTTACCTGCTTCATACGTCTTAATGTTCTGTAAAACCTTATTATATTTCACTACTATCTGCTCCCTATTGTATGCTATGTATCTTATACATCATCGGTCTCTTTAACATAAGAGCCCAATATTTTAATTTCACCACTTAGTTTTTCTAAGATAGGTTTAATTTTTGCATCATCTTGATGTCCATGAAATTCAATAAAGAAAATAGACTTACCTTCTACAATATGAGATTTTATCTTTGTCAAATTCACATTGGCTTCTTCAAAGTAATTGAGAAACTTCACTAATGCACCCGGTGTATTTGAGAGTCGCACCAACATAGATGTTTTGTCATTACCTGAAATAGCATTTTCAAAATTAGAAATAATAAAGAAACGTGTTCTGTTATTGGTATTGTCTTCAACATTTTCAAAACGTATAGGTAGATTATAAAGTTTTGCTGCAATGGAGGGGCAAAGTGCTGCAGCATTTTCATCCTTAGATGCTAACTTCGCTGCTTTTGCCGTGGATTCCACAGGTACCAGCTCCGCATTATCCAAACCCAAATCTTGTAAAAACTTACGACACTGTCCAAATGCAATATCTTTTGAATACACTTTCGTCACTTTTTTATAATCATCACAGAGTGTTGCAAAAGCAAAATGCACATCTATCATGACTTCAGCAATAATTTTTAAATTATATTCATCAAGACAATGTATCGTATCACTAACAATCCCATTGGATGAGTTTTCTATAGGTATCACACCAAATTTCGCTATACCTTTATCGACTGCACGAAAAATGCCTTCTATAGAATAGATAGGTAGATATTCAGACAATGCACCAAATTTACTCTCAGCTGCTTGATGGGTGAAGCTTGCCTCTGGACCTAAAAATGCAACACCTTCTGGTAACTCAAGGTTTCTAGCAACGGCAAACATCTCTAGAAACAATGCATCAATCGCTTCGTCTGTTAATTTACCTTGATTCTGACTTTTCAGACGATTTAAAATGGCTTGTTCCCTCTCAGGGCGATAGATAGGTGCACCTGTTGTATTTTTGAGTTCACCTACTTGATGTACCAACTCCATACGTTCATTATAGAGTTTTAAAAGTGTATCATCAATGCTGTCTATTTTATATCTTAGCTCATCTAAAGTCATTCTAAACCTTTATTGTAAATACTCTAATTCCAATTGTATCTGATCCTCATAAGTCTCACGTTTACGGATTAGCCTATCTTTGCCTTTTTCAATTGCTACTTCGGCTGGTTTTGCACGTGTATTATAATTGCTAGCCATTGTAAAGCCATATGCTCCTGCAGAGTGTACCACAATAAGATCATTATGTTTTAAAGGAGGAAGAGATACATCCTTGCCAAAGAAATCACCACTTTCACAAACGGGACCAACTACATCTGCTGGTGTTTTCTCTCCTTCTATTTGTACCGCTTCTATCTTATGGTATGCATTGTATAAGCTTGGGCGGATAAGATCATTCATACCACCATCTACAATCACAAACCGTTTACCATCATTATTTTTTTCATACAACACTTTGGTAAAAAATGCTCCAGCATTTGCAACCATATAACGTCCGGGTTCACAAAGAAGCGTTAGGTCAAGTCCTTTTGTAGCTTCAAATATCACTTGTGTATAATCTTTTGCAGCAATCGTGACTTCATCATCATACACCACACCGATTCCCCCACCTACATCAAAAAATCTGATATCAATTTTAATGGCTTTAAGTGAACGTACCAAGTCTGAAACGATTAAAGCCGATTCACGAATGGGAGAAAGGTTTGTTAACTGTGACCCAATGTGAAAATGAATCCCTACAGGATTGAGATGTTCAGATTTATTGGCATAAATATACATACGTTTTGCCATGTCTATCTCTACACCAAACTTATTTTCATGCAAACCTGTAGAAATATATGGATGTGTTTGAGGATCAATATTTGGATTAACACGTATAGAAATACGTGCTTCTTTACCAAGGTCACGTGCTACCATTTCCACACGCTTCATCTCTGCTTCGGATTCTAAGTTAATCAACAAAATATCTTTTTCTAAAGCCTCACGTATTTCATCATCACGTTTCCCCACTCCAGAGAAAATAATTTTATACTTATCCACTCCTGCTGTGAGTGCACGATTTACTTCTCCTATACTCACACAGTCTGCACCTGCACCTAACTTTGCAAGATGTGCAATAACCGAAAGATTTGAGTTTGCTTTTACGGCATAATTCACAATTGATTTTTTGCCTGAAAAGGCCTCTTTGAGTGTTTTATATCTATTTTCAATATAATCAAAATCATAAACATACAATGGCGTACCATATTTATCTGCCAATGCTTTTGTATCAATGTTCATTTATTATCCTAATTTTCTCTTGGTATGTGAGTCTATTTTAGGGTGATTTTATCTAAAAGTTAATTAAAATGTAGGATGTATCAATCTACAGGGTATTAAACAATGTTATACTCATCAGTAAAATAAACATACAATGCATAAAACCACAAAAGGACAATGGGTAAAATGGCTGTCACTTCTGGGAGTAAAACCCCATTGGAACCTATTTGATTTAATCCAAATAGTACACCCCAAATTACAAATGTCGCACCTAGTGAAAGTGCCGTAACAAGACCTAGGTTCATCATTCTTGCATGAAAAGGCAACTTAAAAAAGAGTATCAAAAGTAATGCCAGTGCAAACAAAGGAACTACTACTTTATCATAAAAAGATGCTCTAATTTTATCAGAATTAAGATGCTGTGTATTCAAAAGTTTCCAAGTGTTATATGCATCCACAATATTTAAAGCTTTACCTTCATAAAGAGACTCTATAATCTTGGGTTTATACCCCTTAAGTGTCCTAATACTCGCTTTATGCTCTAAAAGATATTTAAATATTTCACCCTTTTTATACACATGTGTTTTTACAATCGCATCCTTAGCATGCCACTCCTGCCCATCAAATAGCGCATAAGGTGCAGAAAGTGTATATCTTACCTGATATCCTTCCACTTTAAAAATAGTCATATCTTCAATCTTTTTTTCTATGGGATCGAGTTTTTTAATATACACAAAGGTATCATTATATTTAAAAAAAAGATCGTTCACATCATAAGCATGAAGTTCATTTTTAAGTAAAAAACCTGCTTTGTCTTTGGCATAAGAAAATTCTGTTGTATGTAAAAATGTGAAAAAGGCATATGTAAGTGTTGCCACTGTAAACAAAGGGAGTACAAGCTTTTTTTTATTATAGCCAAATGCATGTAGTGCACCCATAGTATTATTTTTTACCAAAAATAACTTTGTCATGATTAAGGCAAAGACTATTGCTAGAGGATAAAGTAGTCCCAAGGCCTCTTGCCACATATAATAAATATATAGTATTTTGTAGTTTCCAGAGACATCCAACTCTTGTATATGTTGAAAATAATCAATCGCTGCAAATGCAAACGAGAGCCCAAACAATATGGTAAAAAGGTTTTTACCATAGAGTATTGCCAAATAAGAAAAATGAAGTGATGGTCTGAGCATACTCATTTTTTCAAGCCATGTATGGACTTAAGACTACATGTTGATTTTACGACATTTACATCTTCTGATAAAAGTAGTTTACAGGCATTTGAGACATGTGTAATCAATCTATCTAATAGAACACGCTCATCTGAGGAGAAGTTATGTAAAACATACTCAGCCACTTGCGACTTATGTTCTGGTTTTCCTACACCTATTCTAACACGTAGGTATTCTTTTGTAATATGGGTATCTAGTGATCTTAACCCATTATGTCCACCATGTCCACCACCTCTTTTAAACCGTACAGCACCAAAAGGTAAATCAATATCATCATGAATAACAATAATATCTTCTACCTCTACTTTAAAAAATTGTTTCACAAGCTGTACTGATTTACCCGATAGATTCATAAATGTAGTAGGTTTTAAAAAAAGTGTATTGGAAGAACGATAAAGTTTACCGTGAAAAGAAGTTTTGCTTATATCTCGAGCTCCAAAGTCATTGACAAGCTTATCAATGACTTTAAAGCCAATATTGTGACGTGTTTCTTCATATTGTGATCCTGGATTACCTAGACCAACAAAAAGTGTCATAATACAGTTATTATTTGGCTTTGATTACACCACAGATAGCTACATCTGGTCTGTCCATCAATTTACAATCAGCAGGAACATCAATATCTCTCACAAGAATTGAAGCATCTCTCTCTAATGGCTCAACATCAAGATCAAATTTAGCAGGCATATTTTCAATAGCACCTCTTACTTTTAATCTTTTTTTAGACATAACCAAAACACCTTTGTTTTTGAGACCAATAGGTGTTCCGTGAGTAATTACTGGTACCAAAAAGTTTGTTACTTGTCCTGGTACTGTGACTCTGAGATCTACATGTTTTGCATCACCATTGACTGGGTGTAATTGATATTCTTGAATGACTACATTTAACTCTGTGTCTCCAATTTTTACTGGAAATGCGAGGTTCTCCTTATTTCTAACTGCTCTTACAAATTCACCACGTTTAAACGCAGCTTGAATATTTTCAACACCATTTGCATATAAATTTGCAGTTAGATAACCATCTCTTCTAAGCTGTTTTGCTGTACGCTTGCCGATACTCTCTCTAACGATACCTTCTAACATTGTTGTTCCTTATAAAATAATTCTCAGTATACAGGTAAAAGTAAAACTTCTACCTACTCCTTCTTATCACAGTTTAGCCCTGTAAACTTTTAAGAAATAGTCAGGAAATGAGACGCGAATTATATCGAGTTTACATTAAAATACTCTTTGTAACTAATAGTCCTCTTTATTTTTTTCCTCATCCTCATCTTTAAAAGCAAAAACATCATCTCTCGTATCTTCAACGCGTTCTTTGACGATAGCTCCTTTACCTACACCATCCATTTTAAGCTTCATATCTGCAGGATTTGTAGCATATTCCAGTGTGACTTCTTCAGAAATACGTCCATCACGTAAAAGATCTAAAAGTGCCTGATCAAAGGTCTGTGTTCCATAAATTTCTTTACCTTCAAACAATGCATCAGGTATCTCATAATCACGATTTCCCATAATCAACTGTTCGATTCTTGCTGTTTTTTTCAGTACTTCAATCGCAGCTGCTCTACCACCTTTTTTAGTAGGTATGAGTCTTTGGGAAATAACCCCTTCAAGGACTGAAGCCAACGAACTTCTAATCCTATTTTGTTCTTCTTTTCCAAACATACCAATAATTCTATCTACTGTCTCTTTTGCATCAAGTGTGTGTAACGTGGAAAATACCAAGTGACCAGTATTTGCAGCATGAAGTGCGATATCTATAGTTTCCAAATCCCTCATTTCCCCAACAAGTATAATATCAGGGTCTTCCCTTAAAGCGGCTCTAAGAGCATCAGAAAAAGAATGAGTGTCTTGCCCGATAGCACGTTGATTGATAAGACATCCTCTGTCTTTATGTATAAACTCAATCGGATCTTCTACTGTAATAATATGTTTTTTCGTTTCTCGGTTAATTTTATCAATCAACGCTGCAAGTGTTGTAGATTTCCCAGAACCTGTGACTCCCGTTACCAATACTAGCCCACGGTGGATATCTGTAAAACTATTAATCACTTCTGGTAATTGTAATTCTTCCAAAGTTGCAATTTTGACTGGTATGATACGAAAAACTGCAGAAAGTCCATCCATTTGGTGAAAGAAATTCACCCTAAAACGATGTTCATCACCTAAAACATAAGTAAAGTCAAGATTTTTATCTTCTTTCAGTTTGTCATATTGCTGAGAGCTGGTGATAGTTCTTGCAATCTCATCAACCATCTCTGCACTCAATGCATCTTTACCTAACATTTTTAGAATACCATCAACACGTACTCTCACAATAGCACCTGATTTTAAGTGAAGGTCAGAACCTTTATTGCTAATCATTGTTCTTAGATAAAGTTTAAGTTTTTCTTCCACAATATATCCCTTTTATAAACTATCTAACATCTCTTGAAACGCTTTTTCAAAAGCCTCAAGTCCTTCTTTTAAAAGCTGTGCATATACTGCATCCATATCAAAACCATTGTCTGATAACTTTGTAAAGTATCCATTTATGACATGTTCTTCCAGAGGTAGTCTAGCTACTGATGCTGCCTGCGATATATATGCTTCAATGGTTCCTAAAGGCGCTGTATTCACACTATGCCCTGCTAAGAGTTCCCTCATATAATAGTCCGCTTCCAAAGCATCACCCTTTACACCTGTGCTTGCAAATAATGTACGTATGTTGGGCTTATTGCAAGCTTCCACCAAATTGTAAATTTTAGCTGCATTGTAGATACCTGTTTTAGAAACATCCATTCCTTCGGCAGCCAAATCTTTATCAAGTAAGCGATCAAAACGGCTTACAAACACAGATATAACAGCATTGACTTTACCTTCATTATGCTCTTCAAATATGGCTATACCTTTTTGCATGGCTTTAATACATTTATGTGCCTGTTTTGGTGAGAAAATCAATGTTGCATTGACTGATATACCTAAACTCAAAAGTTCTGTCATAGCAGCATATCCTGCCTCTGTTGCGGGTACTTTGATCATAACATTAGGTTCATTGATAGCTTTAAAAAGTCTTTTACCCTCTTCTATGGTGCCTTGTGTATTGTTAGACAAAAAAGGATCCACTTCTATTGAAATATACCCATCGTTATCATTATCATATACTGTTCGTAATGCTTGCGCTGCGGTACGAATATCTTCAATAGCCAAAGCTTCATATTTTTCTTTTGGACTTTTTCCAACAAAACTTTCCAATTGTTCCTTATAGGCTGGAGAGGAAGTAATTGCTGAAGCAAAGATAGACGGATTGCTTGTTGCTCCATTGATAATACCTTTTTTGACTAACATAGAAAATTCATTTTTCAGATAGTCTCTCTCTATAAAATCTAACCATAATGAGAAACTTATCTCTTTATTTACCATTCTTTTATCCCTTAAATTTAAATACCTTGAAGTGATTTTCTATCTGTTGCCAAATCAAGTGTTTTTTCATCTTCTGTAAACATCTCATAAGTCCATTTAAACTCTTTCCAAGTACCACTGTCAGTAGGTTTCGTTAGTGCAATCTCTAAAGCATCAAGATAATCATTTCTATCTATCGTTTGAGCACCTAAACTTATCATATGGTCTGTTTTCATTTGACAATCTATAAAATCATAACCTCTACTCCCTAAAACATCACTTAGTGCTTTAAATGCCACCTTGGATGCATCAGATACCAAAGAAAACTTTGATTCTCCAAAAAAAGCTCTTCCCAAGGCAATCCCGTAAAGTCCTCCTACCAATTTTCCCTCTTTATGCACTTCTATGCTATGTGCAAACCCTTCATGATGTAAACGTGTATATGCTTCAATCATCTCAGGAACTATCCATGATGAGCTTTCACCTTTTCTTGATATGGAAGCACAGTATGCAATCACATCAGAAAAATGTTCATCAAAAGTCACAGAGAACTTTCCAGAACGTAATACCCTTCTAAAAGACTTGCGTACCTTAAACTTATCAGGATACAGAATAAGTCTTGGATTTGGAGACCACCAAAGAATAGGATCATATTTACCATACCAAGGGAAAATACCTTTTTGGTAAGCAAGCAACAAGCGAGGAGAAGAGAGATCCCCCCCATATGCTAAAAGTCCTTCATCTGATGCCTCTCTGGGATCAGGAAATGTAGGTGTACAGTGCTCTGAAGAAGGCTTACAATCATTTTCTTCATCAATCATTAAAGCCATCGCCTTTTCTTTTTTAGACTACTTGTGAACTATTTAGTTTTTTTATTCTCAAACGAAAACACTAATTTATCATTCTTATAGCTTACACTGACGGATCCACCTTTTTTAAGTTTACCAAAGAGTATCTCATCGGTCAATGCACCTTTAATCTTTTGATCGATAACACGTGCAATATGTCTTGCACCATAACGCTCATCATAGCCTTCTTTGGCTAAATACTCTTTGGCTTTTTTGCCTAATTTCACTTTAATATCTTTAGATTTAAGCAATATATTTAACTTGTCTAACTCTCTATCTACTATCACAACCAAAGCATCTAGTCCAAGAGCATTAAATTCTACAATACCACTTAAACGGTTTCTAAACTCAGGAGAGAAAAATGCTGCCAATGCTTTATCTGTCTTCATCGAGTTATCTTTATTGAACCCCATCACATTGGCCTCTTTCGTACCAATATTCGATGTCATAATAAGAATCACATTTTTAAAGTCACTTACCACTCCGTTATTGTCAGTAAGTTTTGCTCCATCCATCACTTGAAGCAGGATATTCATAATGTCAGGATGTGCTTTTTCTATCTCATCTAAAAGTAACACCGTATGTGGATGTTTTTTAATCATCTCGGTCAGCAACCCACCTTGTTCATAACCAACATACCCTGGAGGTGCTCCCACCAAGCGACTGATTGCATGTGGTTCCATATATTCAGACATATCGATACGTTCAAAATGTACATGCAGTGTTTTTGCAAGTTGCGTTGCCAAGGCTGTTTTACCTACACCTGTAGGTCCTACAAATAAAAATGATCCTATTGGTCTGTCCTCACCATTGAGCCCAGCATAAGAACGTTTAATTGCAGTAGAAAGTACCTGTATTGCCTCATCCTGTCCAATAATATGGTTAGACAAATCTTTTTCAAGCACTTTAAGTTTTTTCGTATCATCTGTTCCTATCACTGTTGAAGGAAGTTTCATAATCTTGGCAACACTTTCCTCAATATCCTTACTTTGTACCTCTACATCTTCGATGCCTTTAAGCATAAAGTGTGCACCCACTTCATCAATGATATCCATTGCTTTATCCGGGAGAAAACGCTCATGCAGATATTTTACCGATAAATCAATGGCAGACTGCAACGCTTCATCTGTAAAAGTAATGTGATGATAATCTTCATACTTATGTTGAATACCTTTTAAAATAATAAATGTATCTTCGATACTTGGTTCTTCTACATCTATCTTTGCAAATCTACGGCTAAGTGCTTTGTCTTTATCAAAAAAGTTTCTATACTCAGCATAGGTTGTAGCACCGATACACTTTAAATCACCTCGTGCAAGAGCAGGTTTCAATAAGTTAGAAGCATCCATACTTCCACCACTTGTAGCCCCTGCACCTACCATCGTATGAATCTCATCGATAAATAAAATCGCATCATCCTTTTTCGATAATTCATTAATAATGCCTTTGAGACGTTTCTCAAAATCACCTCTGTATTTGGTACCTGCAACCAAAGCACCCATATCCAAGGCGAAGACTTTTGAATTTTGGATGACCTCAGGCACATCACCTTCTGAAATCCTAAGTGCAAGTCCTTCTGCTATAGCCGTTTTACCCACACCTGGTTCACCCACAAGCAATGGGTTGTTTTTCTTACGACGACAAAGTGTCTGCATCACACGTTCAATCTCACTGACACGTCCTACAACAGGGTCTATTTTTCCTGTTTTAGCAAGACTTACAAGCTCCATGGTAAACTTATCTAAAAATGTTTCTTTCTCTTTATCTTTTTCTTCTTTGTTCACAGGGGTTCTTGTTTCATAACGATGAGAAATCACTTCTAGGATATCCACACGTTCAATCCCCTCTTTTTTCATCAAATACACTGCATAAGAGTGTTCTTGCATGAAAATTGCAGCCAACATGTCGCCTATACTCGCTTCTGTTCTTCCCGATGAATGTATTTGCGTCATCATGTCATTAATCACTCTTGAAAGTGCCACCGTTTCAAATGGCTCAACTGATTCTTTTAATGAAGGAATCGTTTTTGTAATATGTTCTACAATCCCTGCTTCAAGTGCTACTAAGTCCGCGTTCAGTGATGAGAGTATTTCTATACCTGCTTCAGATTTTACCACAGTTAAAAATATATGCTCTACGGTCAAATATTCATGTCTATTTTCTTTTGCATATGCTACTGCTTGCTTAAATACATCATTAAGTGCTATACTAATCATAATTATCCTTTAATTCTACGAATCTTCTTCTATTGTGGCTAGAAGAGGAAACTCATTTTGTTTTGCTTTTTGTTTTACTTGTTGTGCTTTGGTTTGTGCTATTTCAAAACTGTATATACCACAAATGGCTTTGCCATGCTCATGTATTTGAAACATAATCTGTTCTGCATGTGCATTACTTTTGTGAAATACATCTATAAGTATTTCAACAACAAAGTCCATACTCGTGTAATCATCATTGTGCAATAGCACTTTAAACATTTGTGGTTCTTCCAGCTCTAAGGCGGTATCTAGCTCTTCTTTAAACTTTGGCATATTGTGTTAAAATTTCCTCATTATTAATTTTATAGTTTCTATTATACAAAAAAAATGGAGAAATGCAAATGCAATCACTTTTCATCACTGCTACAAATACAAATGTAGGAAAAACACACACCACAATACAACTTATTGAGGCTTTTTCTGCCCAAGGTTTCAGTGTCGGTGTATTTAAGCCTATAGAAACAGGTGTAACAGACAAACCACTTGATGCCACTATACTCCTAAAAGCTTGCCAAAAGGTAAATAAGAATTTTCAAAACTTCCAACCTGAGGATATCACAGCCTATACTTTTCCTTTACCTGCCGCACCTTTTTGTGCAGATATTGACAGTACCATTAATCTTCAACACATCATAGACAAACATGAAAAACTCTCAAAACTCTGTGATATTCTTTTGGTTGAAGGAGCAGGGGGGCTCATGGTTCCCATCACCAAAGAGTATATGATGATTAACTTAATCAAAGAATTGGAAGCAAAAACCCTCTTGGTAACACCAAGTAGACTAGGTTGTATCAATGACACGCTACTTTCTATTTTGTCCTTAAAAACCTTTGATATAGATTTTGACTGGTGTGTAAATGTATATGAGGATAAAAATGGCTTTAAAGAGGTAACACAACCTTATTATGATGCGGTATTCCCTCAGTGGTGGAGTGTTGAATCTGGCTTAAAAAGGTTTATTAGTACCTATACGATATAATCACAACATTAATTAAGTCCGAACCCCACCAAGGATAATCACTATGCAGCACCTCGTAGATACCAACAACTTTTCTGATGCACAAATAGCACAACTACTTGCAGATGCGAAAAGTTTTAAAGCACATCGCCCGCCACATCTCCTTCACAATAAATTGCTCATTACACTGTTTTTTGAAGCGTCTACAAGAACACGTTCTTCTTTTGAAGTAGCCGCTAAACGTCTAGGTGCGGCTGTTGTACATCTTGACCCGTCTAGATCTTCAGCTAAGAAAGGTGAGAGTTTGGAAGATACGTTTGCAAATCTTTGTGCCATGGAACCTGATGGAGTCATTGTCAGACATGCCAAAAATGAAACCCCACAAATGCTTGCAGATATGCAAACCACATCCGTCATCAATGCAGGTGCAGGAAACTATGCGCATCCTACACAAGCGCTACTAGACCTCTTTACCATGGTAGAACATTTTGGTGGAGAGGTCAAAGGAAAAACCATCGCTATCGTGGGGGACATAGTAAGTTCACGTGTGGCAAGCTCTGGCATACGACTACTTACACGTATGGGTATGAATGTACTGCTTGTTGCCCCTGATCAGTTTATGCCAAAAAGTAATTTGCCACAGTATGAAAACTTAGAAGATATACTCGATGAAGTGGATGTCATTATGAGTTTACGTGCACAATTAGAACGTCATGAAACAGAAATTTTTGAAGACTATAATGACTATAAAAAACAGTATTGCATCACAAAAGAACGTATGCAAGACAGAGATATAGTACTCCTCCATCCAGGTCCTGTGATGAGAAATATTGATATCTCAGATGAGATGTTAACAGACCCAAGATGTAAAGTACTTACACAGGTAAAAAATGGTGTCTTTATGCGGATGGCTATTTTAAAATTATTACTACTTGATTCATAATATATGTTAATTCTAGGACAGTAATGCATTGGCGCAATAAAGAAAATGGCTTTGCACATATCACAACATTGGGACAACAACGCAATCCATTTCTTTTTATCATATCTTATGAACAAAACAAAATTTTTGTCCAAACCCTTAATGATTTAGATAATGATATATTCTACAAACTGGAAGATTGGCGTAACTATCCTGTTAAAAAAAGAAATAAAATATGTCATTTTTCAAAAAACCCTGTAGATTTTTCTACCTACAAAAATGCGTTAGATACGGTGTTGGAAAAAATACGTTCAGGCAATACCTATTTACTTAATCTAACATTTAGCACTCCCATAGAAACAAATTATTCACTCAAAGAAATCTTCACCTACGCCAAAGCCAAATATAAACTCTATTATAAAAATGAGTTTATCTGTTTTTCTCCAGAGCGTTTTGTGGATATAGAGGGGAATACTATAGCAACCTACCCCATGAAAGGAACCATAGATGCAAACATCCCTCAGGCTGAAGAAAAGATACTTTCAGATGATAAAGAGATGGCAGAACATGTAATGATAGTAGATTTAATGCGTAATGACTTGGGTATTATAGGCTCTGAAGTCAAAGTAGAGAATTTTCGCTATGTTGAAAAGATTAAAGCTGGTAAAAAAGAGTTACTTCAAGTAAGCTCCAAAATCACTGCAAAACTCCCTAATCACTGGAGAGATGATATAGGTACACTCCTTTCACAAATTTTACCTGCTGGGTCTATCACCGGAACACCTAAGAAAAGTACTGTAGGCATCATAAAAGATATAGAGAACTTTGACAGAGGATTTTATACAGGTGTGTTTGGGGTATTTGATGGAGAGTCTTTACGCTCGGGGGTGATGATACGATTCATTGAACAAGAAAATGGCAAGCTTTACTATAAAAGTGGTGGGGGGATTACTCTAGATTCTGATGCCAAAAGTGAATACCAAGAGCTTATAGATAAAATATATTTGCCATTTTAAAACAATTAGTGTAAAATAATCCCAATCCATATCAAAAGGTTATCTATGAAAAAGCTTGCTTTCACACTCTTTTCTTTATTGTTTGTGCTGCAAACATCACTTCTTTCAGAAGATGAAGTTGAGCGCTTAAAGGTACCTCAAGAAGAACATGCTTCACAGAATATAATCCCTGAAGAAGCGGAACGCCAAGAGGAACCTGAACATGAGGAGCATATAGAAGAACAAAAAGAGACACCCAATACCCCTGAATCTATAGAAGAGCATCAAGAAACAGACATACCAGAAGACGCTTCTAAAACACCCGCATTAACAGAAGCAGAAAGAGAAGCACATGAAGCTGAAGAAGCTGAACTACGAGAAGCTGGCATCGGAGAAGAACCCATCCCTGAATAAAACTTAAGGGGAGAAACACTCTCTTTTTCTTCTATGCTTCCATTGATATAATGTATCTTCCTTCAGTTTAGAAAAGTATAAGTTACCCGAATCTCTCCAAGGATCAATAAGGATACCATCTTCTACACTGCAATCATTTTTTGTAACTATGACCAAAGCATTATGCTCAAAAAAATACTCTCCTATATCAGCACCCACCAAATGAAAAGAGAAATGAACATATTTTTTTTCATGTAAATAAAGATAAAGCGCATCACTCCAATGGTAACAAAGTCCTTTTTCCTTTACCCCAACATTGACTAAGAAATTATGCCATAAAGCTGGTTTTGTCAGTTCAAATTCCTTTGTCAAATGTCCAGTTTTATCGAAAATGTCTTTTGAAAGTTGTAGGCTTTCACCTCTTGGTATACTCGTATCTAATCCCTGTAATAATACTGTAAGTTGATGGAGTTGTCTCTCTTGCACCTCTACTGGTTTAACAGAACAACCATAAAGTAAAGAAATGTAGAGTAGATACTTAAAATAGTATCTGTACATAATATGTAGGTAAATATGCACTGACAAGCATGCTAAGAAGCACCATCAACACACTGAATACCCCTAACCATATTTGCTTTTTAGAAATCATAAACCCTCCTACAATACCAACCAACAAACCACCTATATGTGCTGTCATATCTATGGAAGGAATAGACAGGCCTATCACAATATTAATAGCGATGATAATGGCAAAATCTTTCATGAAAGCTTTGGTATGTTCCTGTATCTGTCCTCTATGTGCTAGAAAAAATCCTGCCAATGCCCCAAAAACACCAAAAATAGCTCCTGAAGCGCCTACACCTACACTTTGAGGATGTACATATAGTGATGCCAAACCACCTAAAATACCAGAAAAAAAATAGATACTTAGATATGATTGTGTATTAAAGTATTGTTCCAGTCCTCGTCCTATAAGATACAGTGAAAACATATTCATCAGCAGATGGGTCATACCTCCATGTAGGAACATCGCAGTGCCAAGTCTCCACCACTCACCCTCTATCACAGTATAGGGACCAAACAAGGCACCCATATTTACCAATGTCTCCATATCCATATCTACAAAATTCTGACTCAAAACAGAAGTGATTAGATAAATGAAAACATTTACTCCGATTAACGTGTAAGTAATTTTATATCTTTGAAAATCACTTATCATGAATTAACATATCGCAGCGGTAAAAATAACACCATCTATCCCAGAGCGGGCAATTTTAGCTATCTCTTTTTCATCATGGATAAGCACTAAAACCCGTGTATCAAATAGGTATTCTTGTGCAATGGGGTGGATAATGAGTGCATCATCCTCTTCACATACCATGTATACTGCTCCTAATGCATTGGCAAAGATAGCCTCCTTGAGTGAATTAACCGTTACTGCAAAAGGTATATGATTCTCCTTGCAATACTGTGCCAAATCATGTGAATCTACAATAGGTTCAAGCAGAACAATTTCTTCTGCTTGTGTTTTTTTGATATCTTCTTGTGCAAATATCTTACAAAACTTTTTACTTTCTATCCATGGATGACCTACTATTATCATATTACCTTCCTTTTTGTTTTATTTTGTACATTCATTTGAACAATAATATTTACCATGCAAGATGATACTCTCTTTGACTGTCACGTATGTACTGCATTTTGCACATTCAACCAACGTATCTTCATCAAGTTTTTTCTCATGAGGACTTCTACCTATTTTTGGAAACCTACCCCCAAAAAATTTATAGATAAGTAGCCCTACTATTGCAAATATAAGTAATTTTAAAATCAATTTGTCCCTTTGATATATAAGTAGTTTCGTTGGTTTTTTTGTACTATATCATAATCTAACTGATGCTGAACATCTGCCACCTCATCAAAAACCCGTGAACCTTTATAAAAAAGATACTCTGTTTTTTTATCACTTATTTTTTTTGTCAAATCAAGTAATAACTTGGTGTTTGTTACTGCCCGGGAGGTAATGAGTCCAAAAGGTGTATGTTCTACAAACTCAACACGTTTAGCTTCTACTTTAATGTTAAAAATTTCTAAATCGATACAGGCATATTTTAAAAATGAGACACGTTTTTTAAGTGGTTCGGCTAAAACCACTTCCGTATTGGGTAATGCAATAGCAAGTGCCAAACCAGGAAAACCAGCACCAGTTCCCACATCCAGAAGTGTTTTAGGCTTGGCTATAAAACTTAAAGGATACAAGGAATCAACGATATTTATATAGATAGCATCTATACTTTTGGCTCCGGTGAGATTATGTATCTGATTCCACTCATGTAAAAGTGATGCAAAGTTTTCTAATTTTTCTATAATCTCGCTTGAGAGATGTATGCCCTCTTTATCCAAATACTGTGATAAGTTCATTAAAGCATATGCCCCATTTGGTTTTTCTTTACATTAAGGTAATCTTCATTGTATTTGTTCGGGGTAATTTGTATAGGAAGACGCTCTACTATCTCTATACTTCCAAGACTTTCAAGTTTACGTGGGTTATTTGTCAGTAGTCTTAGTTTTGACACTTCTAAGTACTTTAAGATGAATTCTACGATTTCATAGGTACGTTCATCGGCTTTAAAGCCTAACTGATGGTTCGCTTCTATGGTATCAAAGCCTTTGTCTTGAAGTGCATAGGCATTGATCTTGTTCAGTAGACCTATGTTACGTCCTTCTTGCCGATGGTAGATGATAATCCCACCCTCTTTTGCAATGGTCTTCATGGCAAAATCAAGCTGCTCTCCACAGTCACATTTTACAGATCCCAATACATCTCCTGTGAGACACTCAGAGTGTACACGCACCACAGGAGTATCAGAAAGTGCATCTGTGAAAATAGCCAAATGTTCTTTCTCTTTTTCATCTTTAAATGCTTGAATGCTAAAGGTGCCATGTTTAGTTGGTAAAGTTGCTACTTGTGATATCTCTATACTATTCATGTAATTATTATACTCAAACAATTAATAGTTAATAATTAATAGTTAATAATTATTGTAAAATAATCCAATTACTTTAAGAAGGCTAGCAATGTTCGCACGTTTTAGAAGAAAAAGAATAAACCCCATCTTGAGAGATTTACTCCAAGAGACTCACTTATCTGTCAATGACTTCATCTACCCACTCTTTGCCAAAAATGGCTCTAACATCAAAGAAGAGGTAGCCTCTATGCCGGGTGTCTTCCAGATGAGCATCGACGAGATAGTCAAAGAGTGTGATGTACTTAAAGAGTTAGGCATAAAATCTATCATCCTTTTTGGTATCCCTGATGTCAAAGATTCGGTAGGAAGTGACGCGATGTGTGAGCATGGTATCATTGCAGAGACTATTCGTCAAGTAAAAGCATCACACCCTGACATATTTGTTGTCACAGACTTGTGTTTTTGTGAGTACACAGACCACGGTCATTGCGGTGTAATAGACCCTGTACTAGAAACAGTTGACAATGACATTACACTTGACAACCTGAGTAAACAAGCAGTAGTCCATGCCAAAGCAGGTGCAGACATGATAGCACCAAGTGGCATGATGGATGGGATGATACAAGCTATCAGAGGAGGACTTGATGCGGCAGGCTTTGGAAACCTCCCTGTCATGAGCTACTCTACCAAATTTGCCTCAGCATACTACGGTCCATTTCGTGATGTAGCAGAGTCTAGCCCAGGCAAGGGTGACAGAAAAAGCTACCAAATGAACCCAGCTAACCGCAACGAAGCCATAGCCGAGTCTGTAGCAGACGAACGTGAAGGAGCAGACATCCTCATGGTTAAACCTGCACTAGCATACATGGATATCATTAGAGACGTAAAAAACAACACTACCTTACCACTAGCAGTATATAATGTAAGTGGCGAATACAGTATGCTCAAAATGGCTGCCAAAGCAGGTGTCATAGACTATGATGCGGTGATGATGGAAACATTGCTAGGCTTTAAACGTGCGGGAGCGGATATTATTATTACGTATCATGCGAAGGAAGCAGCACAGTTACTTCAATAGGTATAGGCATTATTGCCTATTCAAATAAAATAGATGATTATAAATCCCTACTCCAAAAATCTACTTTTATTTTTTTCACTTGGCATCATGCAAACATCTCGTCTACCAAAAATACGATAACGATATTTGGCAATGTATTTATATATAAAATCACGTATTGTTTTGGGAATGTACTTAAAAATAGTCAAATATTTCCATCTGCCATCTAAATATTTTGTTATCTCTATGACTGCGTCACTATAGGTGAAAAAAGTTTCTCCTTGTATAAACACAATACTGTCTACATCTTCCAGCTTATGTTTTTTTAGCAATGCTTTTCCAAAGTCTGACTGTAAGGAGGCAAAATAGAAATACGCATTTGTATCATATCGAATGATGAACTCAACAGCGGATGAACATACATTACAAACCCCATCAAACATAATAATATTCATATAAACTCTTTAAAGATACTCTCCCCATACCTTCTCCAAAGCATTACGTGCAGACTCAACATCTACCCATTCGCCACCAACTTCTGTCATAAACTGTAAAAATTGAGCGATGACTCTTTTTTGTTCTGGGGTGTATAAATCTTTTTTATCTACACCTAAACCACCTGCTTCTAACACATAAATGGTAGAGTCTATGGAAAATGAACCTTCTTTATAGTGCTTGATGATATATGTCATGTATGCAGGTAATGCCCATTTAATACCTGCTGAATCCATGTAATACATCACATCAGAATAAGAAGAAAGGTATTTATCTTGTATATCCGTCCACTCTGTCCACCACATTCTGTCTAGGTTTCGTCCTTTTTGGATAAGTACGTCTCTTTGTTGTAGTTCTATGCGGTCTGCCTGGTTGATGCCTATACCATCTTTTAGCAGTACGTCTTTAAAGGCTGTTTGAATTTCTTCAAGTAGTTGTTCTTTGTCCATATTGTCTTGTATCTCCTCTGGATTGTCTATCTCTTCTTATATATCATTATATGTTAATACCACATTAAAAACATAGTCATACAGTATCCCCTACCCGCGATAGCAAAAGAACACAAATTAAATGTAAAATAATATGTTTACGCACAAAGACCCCTATTTTATCATTATAGCGTGCAAAGCCACTATTAATTTCAACCCTTTTATGTTAAAATGGTTTCTTTAATTTTACATTAAAGCTTAATGTATGAGGATAGTCCTATGAGACATTTTTTAACCCTGAAAGATTTCACTAAAGAAGAAATCTTAGAGATGATAACGCTTGCACAGAAGATAAAACTACAAACCAAACAACGTAAATTTGTACCCTACATGGAAAAACAAACGCTTGGTATGATATTTGAAAAGTCTTCTACACGTACCCGTGTGAGCTTCGAAGCAGGTATCTACCAGCTTGGTGGAGTGGGGTTGTTTTTGTCTAGTAATGACATACAACTAGGGCGTGGTGAACCTATGAAAGACACAGCCAGAGTCATTAGCCGTATGGTAGATATGGTGATGATACGCACTTTTGAACACACTAAACTTGAAGAGTTTGCTTCTTTTTCAAAAGTACCGGTCATTAACGGACTTACAGACTCTTATCATCCTGTACAACTGATGACTGACTACCTTACTATGATAGAGTTTGGGAAAGACAAGAACCCTGTAGTTGCGTACATAGGTGATGGTAACAACATGACACACTCCTGGCTTATGCTTGCCGCTAAACTTGGTTTTGAGCTTAGAGTTGCTACACCACAAGGGTATGAGTGCGAAATAGATATCATCATGGATGCGTTAGAAATAGCCAAAGAAAGTGGTGCAACAATCACCTTTGGAAATGACCCTAAAGAGGCAGTCAAAGGCTGTGATGTTGTCACTACCGACACATGGGTATCGATGGGTCAAGAAGATGAAAAAGAAGTGCGTATGAAAGCCTTTGAAGGGTACATAGTAGATGAGATGCTCATGTCACATGCAAAAGATGATGCTATTTTCTTACATTGTTTACCTGCTTATAGAGGGTATGAAGTGAGTGAAGAGACTTTTGAAAAACATGAAGAAGTGATTTTCACTGAGGCTGAAAACAGACTACATGCCCAAAAAGGTATCATGGTTTGGTTAGATAATCAAAGAAAAGATTGACTTTTTATAAAAGAACGGATATAAACATAGAATGAGCAAACAACCAGAAGATATTTTTAACTTTAGCGAAACGAGTGATGACTGTATAAAATGTGGGAAATGTATCCCCGTTTGTACCATACATCAAGTAAATCCTGATGAAACAACTTCCCCTCGTGGTTTTATAGATTTACTTGGTGCCTACCAGCAAGGTCATTTAGAACTAGACAAAAATGCCAAAGATATTTTTGAGTCATGTTTCCTATGTACCAACTGTGTGGACGTTTGTCCCAACTCTCTTGCAACAGATATGGTCATAGAAGAAGTACGTGCTGACATCGCCGATAAATTTGGTATTGCATGGTTCAAGCGTGGATTTTTCTTCTTACTCCGTAACCGTAAGATTATGGATTTTGTCATGAAGATGGGCTTTATGTTTAAAACCTGTGCTCTAGCCAATGACCCTAAAGACAGAGGGTTAAAAGCAAGATTTTCTCTTCCAATGATAAAAAAAGGCAGACTACTTCCTTCTATGGCAAAAACCTCTTTTTTAAATAGCTACCCAGAAGAGATACCTGCACCTATACAAGAAGAAAAGAATACCCGTATCGCCTTATTTATCGGTTGCCTTGCCAACTATAATTATATTGGGATAGGTGACAGTCTTGTAGAGATACTTGCAAAACTCAACATTGATGTTTTTATTCCTAAAAAACAGTTATGCTGTGGTGCCCCTGCTTACTTTACAGGTGATGTAGGCTCTGTAGAATATATGACAAAAAAAAATATAGAATATTTTGAAAGTTTTATGGATGATTGTGATGCCATGCTTATACCCGAAGCTACCTGTTCTGCTATGATAAAGCATGACTGGCAAGTCTTTTTTAAGAACCATGATATGCCAGAGTGGGAAGCCCGAGCTAAAAAAGTAGCTGAGAAAATCTATATGGCAACTGCATGGTTAGATGATAATACTCACTTAAAAGAGATGCTTCTGGAAAATGGAAAAGCATTTGATGAAGTTGTTACCTACCATGACCCCTGTCATGCCAGAAAAGTACAAGGTATTTATGAGCAACCCCGTAATTTGCTTTCTGCAAATTATCCGATGGTTGAGATGTCTGATCCGAACCGATGTTGTGGTTTTGGTGGGGTCACGTTACAAACAGAAAAGTTTCATTTTGCAGAAGCTGCTGGTAAACCAAAAGCAGCCATGATTAAAGAGACACAAGCGCACTATGTAAGTGCAGAATGTTCAGCCTGTCGTATGCAGCTCTCTGAAGCATTAAACAATGCCCAAGTAGAGACTATTTTTAAAAATCCCCTTGAGCTTATCGCAGAAGGTTTAAAAAAGTAACCAATGTCTTTACTGCTTACCGCAGTAAAGTATTTTTTTGTGGTACTAAAATAAAAATATTTTTTTTATCTTCATGCTTATACCTTAGACTAACCCCTATTTTTTCTAAAATACTATGTACAATATATAGTCCCAAACCAAAACCCGAACTTCTCTTTTCTGCTTGTGAAAATGGCTCGGTATAATATGACAGAGGATGTTCCAAAGCATTTCCTTTGGAAACAACTTCTATCAAACCATGATTTGTTTGCACAACCACACTCTTTTCCTCTCCATACTTCATCCCGTTATCAATCAAGTTTTTTAGTACCAAGGCCATAAGTTTTTTATCGGTAGTCAATCCCATATCTTCAATGCTTATTTCTATTTTTGCATTCTGAGCCATCAAAAGCTCCTGACTCTCTTTTACGATTTCACTCAACATCACATATTCAAAATTTGCCTCAAAACTTTGTGCTGTAACACGTTCTAGTTCAGCAAGTTCAGAGATAAGTTCATTCATCCGTTCAAAAGCCCTTACAAGCACTTTTTTAGTACTTTCATCTTCTAGCATTTCTACTACAATACGCCCTTTGGTAATAGGCGTTTTAAGTTCATGCATCAAGTTTCGCATAAAAAGGTTTTTAGAGCGGCTTAGCTCATTAATATGTACAATAGCATCATCAAAGCTTTTTGCAATTTTACCGATCTCATCATCATATAAATATGTAATGCGTGTCTGCATATCACCTTTGGCAAATCTTTGTATCTGTTTATGCAATTTTTTTAAAGGTGAAAGTTTTTTTAAGACAGCTAAATAGAGCAAAAGTAACAATGCAATAAGAAAAATACCTATACCTACTGCATATTCAAAGTTATAACTCTCAGACCTGTTGTCTTTAAGCATCAGATTATAGCCCATACGTTGGATATATATATAGTGTGCATCTTCTATATCAAATACTCGAACTTGCCCTACTGAAGAACCTCCAGAAAAAACTGTTTTACCTTTTTTTTCTATCTTTTTTCGAATACGTTTTATTTCTTGAGATGAAAGAGGTAAAAGTAAATGTTCTTCATAGAGTTTTTTTAATGCTTCTTTATTTGAACTTTGTTGTAGGTTTGAAAGAAAAGTAATAGAAATAAGCTGATATCGCTTGAACTCTTCAATTTTTTGGCGATCTTTATCCCAAGATAAAAAAAGTAAAAAGGTGGCAATCAAAATAGCAGTTGCCACAGAAAAAAGAATATGAATAAACGTTGTTACAGATAAGTTTTTCATACGCGGTCAGTTAAGAGATATCCAACACCACGAATAGGTTTAATATAGATATTATTGGGATCAATTTTTGCTATTTTTTGCCGTATTCGAGAAATAATCACATCAATGTTTTTAATCGAACTATCATCATCTATATGTTCACTCTCATAAAGAAGCTGTTCTCGGGAGACTGAACCATTTTTATGTTGAATCAACATATGTAAAATATCATATTCCGCAGCAGTAAGTTCTAAAGAATCGCCTTTAAACAGTATTTCCCGTGCATTGCTGTCAATGACAAAAAGTTCTTCTTTTTTAACTACTTTTTCTTCAGCACTTGTGGTACGTCTTAAAATAGTTTTGATACGTGTCACAAGCTCTCTAGGGTCATATGGCTTTGGCATATAATCATCTGCACCTCTTTCCATACCTATAACTTTATCGGTGATATCATCTCTTGCAGAAGAGATAATAATAGGAATATTAGAAAGTTCACGTATTTTAGGTATCACTTCCAAACCATCCATGCCAGGTAAGGTTAAATCTAAAATAATCAGATCAAATTCATGTTGTGTTAGAAGAGAAAGCCCTATAAAAGGATCTTCCGCACCAATCACTTCCATATCATATTTGGTAAGATAATTGGTTAAGATGAGTGCCAACTCTGGGTCATCTTCTATAATGAGTATTTTAATGATGTGAAATCCTTTGTGTGTACTATATGTAATTTTAAAACAATACTATTAATTGTAGGTAAATCATTTTTCACTATAATCCAAATAGACTTTTGTGATGGCTATCAAAAATGAAGTAATCGCAGGTCCCAAAATCATGCCCCAAAATCCATACGTACTCATACCTGCAATAATAGAAAAAAATATGACCAATGAATTAATCTGTATGGTGCTTTTGAGGAAATCTTCTTTTATGACTCGAATAATCATTGGCTTAATAAAAGTATCTGCAATGATCGAAATCATAAGCACAGAATAGGTAGCGAGGATAATCGCTGTTTGTGAATCTATTTTTGTCCATGCATATAGTGATACTGGTGCCCACACGATAATACCTCCAATCACAGGAACCAAGGAAGCAAAACCATAAATTACACCAAACAATAGACCATTGAATCCAAAATAACTCATGATGATACCAAATAGAAAGCCTTCAAAAATAGCAGTGACAATGATAGAATAAAAAACCACTTCCATCGTTGCAGAGACCTCTTGCATCATACGTGTTCCTTTTGCCGAAGAGACAGGCAAGAGTGCTAAGATGACATCAAAAAAACGATTTCCATAATAATTGATAAAAAAATAAAAAATAACTACAAAAAACATATTTTTCATAAATCCAAAACCTGCTTCACCCGCAAGCGTCAAGTACGTTGTTGATTGGTTAATATAATGTGTGATTTTTACATCACTCAGGTATTGTGTACTTAATCTCTCTAAAAAAGGTATCTCTTCAGCAAACTTTTTAACTGTATTCACTGTGTCCCGAATACCTGTACTGTCAATTTCTGATATATATTCAACCCCTGTTGTAGCCATATAGACAATAGGAGCGAATAAAAGTAAAGTCATGAGTGTAGTGGAAATAGCTGCTGAAATATGTGCAGAGTGTGTATAGTCTACCAGTTTTTTTGTCAAGTTAAACGTTGCCATAGTCAGCAACATTGCTACAACCAATGAAAGTACAAAAGGTTTATAAACAGAATATGCTCCCATCAATGCCATGATAAACAAGGCGGTAATCATTAAAGAACTTTTACTCATCAAAAAGACCATCCTTGCGTCCAGAAAGTTTAAAATGTTCATAAGATTTTTGCGTGGCAATCCGCCCTCTCGCAGTTCTTTCTATATAGCCATTGGCAATAAGATACGGCTCTAATACATCTTCGATTGTACCTTCATCTTCACTAAGTGCAGCACCAATGGTACTTAAGCCCATAGGTTTATTTTTTGCACAGACCAATAATTCAAGCAGTTGAATATCTTGTTCATCAAAACCAAGACTGTTCACCCCTAACTCATCCAAGGCATATTTTGCTCTTTTCAATGTAATGTTTGTTTCATCTTCTACCTCAGCAAAATCACGTACGCGTTTTAATAAACGCAGTGCTATCCTTGGTGTCCCACGACTACGTTTTGCCATTTCAACTGCAGCATCTTTTTGTGCAATTTTTTCTAATTTATGAGAAGCTTGTATCACAATTTTTGCTAATTCTTTTGGTGTATAAAACTGCATTCTAAAATGCATACCAAAACGTTCTCTAAGTGGATTTGAGAGCATGCCCGCTCTAGTAGTTGCACCAATGAGCGTAAAACGGGGCAAATCTATTTTAACTGTTTGTGCAGCAGGTCCCGAACCAATGATGATATCTAGCCTGAAATCTTCCATTGCAGGATAGAGTATCTCTTCTATGGCTGGGCTCATCCGATGTATTTCGTCTATAAAAAGAATGTCTCCTTCTTCTATGTTTGTAAGAAGTGCTGCCAAGTCTCCTGCTTTTTCTATCATGGGTGCAGCTGTGGTTTTAATATTTGCCCCCATTTCTGTAGAAATGATATTGGCAATTGTGGTTTTACCTAAACCAGGGGGTCCAAAAAACAATATATGGTCTAACGCTTCATTTCTTTTTTTACTTGCTTCTATAAAAACTTTAAGATTTTTCTTAATTTTTTCCTGTCCAATATACTCATCCCATGAATTTGGACGTAACGTTACTTCATACGAAACTTCTTCATCAAAACGTTCAATCTCAACCATACGTTCCATTAATAAGTATATTCCTCACTGGGAAATTCTCGTCCTTTTACTTCATTTCGGTATTGCTCCAAGCCCTTGCGAATATCTTTTGCACCATCAAAATACTGTTTTACAAATTTTGGCTTAAATGATTCAAAGAAACCAAACATATCTGACCATACGAGTACCTGTCCATCCGTTACATTACCTGCACCTATGCCAATTGTAGGTATTGATACGGCTTCAGTAATAGCTTTGGCAGCTTCTATTTTTACACCTTCAACAACAATAGCAAAAACACCTGCCTTTTCTAATGCTTTTGCATCTTCTATCAAAGCATCTATATCTTCTTGATCTTTTCCACGTATTTTATAGCCACCTTCACTGCGTAAAAACTGTGGCATGAGTCCTATATGTCCAAGTACAGCAATGGAATTTTTCGTTAAGGCTTCAACAATATGTGCCCGCTCTTTCCCGCCTTCTATTTTTACTGCTTGTGCTGATGTCTCTTGATAACATCTGGTAGCATTTTTCACAGCCAGTTTCGCTGTCGTGTATGAACCAAAAGGCATATCAAAGACAATCAATGGCAACTTTGCACCGTTACAAACTGCCTTAGTATGATAAATCATTTGATCCATCGTTGCAGAAAGGGTGTCTTCTTCACCCAAAAAACTCATATTTAAACTATCTCCTACAAGTATCATCTCTACTTCGCCATCAAAAAGCTGTGCAAAAAGTGCATCATAAGCCGTTACCATAGTGATAGGTTCAACACCTTTCATTCTGGAAATTGTAGTTAAAGTTACTTTTTTTTCTATCTTGGGGGTGTGAATACTCATCTTATCCTACTAACATTACCCAATAATAGATGGGTTAAAATTATATTTTTACTCATTTTATCATATAATATTGAAAATATATTACATAAGAAGAAATATTGAAAAAATTAGTTGCTTACATTACCACTGGATACCCCTCTTTAGACTTTACAGTTGATGCTGCTCTTGCTTTAGCTGAAGCTGGTGTAGATACCTTAGAACTAGGTATGCCTTTTTCAGACCCCGTAGCTGATGGTCCTGTCATCGAGGCAGCGAATCTTAAAGCCTTACAAAATGGTTTTAAACTCGCTCATCTATTTGAAGCCTCACAAAAAATAGCCCCACATATAGATACCCTTTGGATGGGTTATTTCAATCCTTTTTATCATAAAGGTATGGACAACTTTATAGCCAAAGCCAAAGAAACTGGGGTCAAGGGTTTTATTATCCCAGATTTGCCTCTGGAAGAAGCAAAGCCTTATAAACCTGCTATTGAAGCCGCTAACTTAAGCCTCATAGACTTCATCGCACCTACAGATACAGAAGCACGTATCAAAGACATAGTCACCGATGCTAAAAAGTTCATCTATCTGGTAGCCTACGCCGGTATTACCGGTGCGGGGAAGAGTGAGGATCTACAGCCTATCATTCATAACATTAAAAAATACTCAGATACGCCAGTATATGTAGGCTTTGGGGTAGATCAAACCACAGCTAACGAAAAAGCCAAAGGCGTAGATGGTGTGATTGTCGGTTCTGCTTTTGTAAAGGTATTACTTGATGAACGTCTCTCCAATACACAAAAGATTCGCAAAATATCTTCCATTGCAAAAGAGATAAAAGAAAAAATAAACACTTAAGCTATGTAGCTAAAAGCCTGTTAAAGTATTTAGAGTATAATTCTCTTAATTAAAAACAAGGCTATCATCTATGGAACACTTTGTCTGGAACATTGACCCCACTCTTTTACATCTAGGTCCACTTGAACTTCGCTGGTACGGACTTCTTTTTGTAGGTTCCTTTTTTCTTGGTGCACTCATACTTAACTGGATATATAAACGTGAAGCTAAAGATCCCGTTGTGATTGAAACATTACTCATATATCTTATGGTTGGTGCAGTCATTGGCTCTCGTTTGGTTCATACTCTTTTTTATGAACCCGAGTTCTATCTTTCTCATCCTTTAGAAATACTTTACGTGTGGAAAGGTGGCTTAGCAAGCCATGGTGGCTTGCTGGGCGTACTTATTGCTTTATATATCTTTGCAAAACGTTACAATGAATCGTATATGTGGATTGTCTCACGTGTGGCTATACCTGGCGCCTTGACTGCTGCATTTGTTCGTTTTGGAAACCTTTTCAACTCTGAGATTCTTGGTAAACCCAGTGAAGTACCATGGGCTATTGTTTTTGAACGTATAGACCTTATACCACGTCATCCTGTTCAGCTCTATGAAGCCTTTGCTTATTTGACAATACTACTGTTTCTTGTAACGTTATATCGTAAAGTCACCCCTGAGTTTGCAACAAGAATACTTCCTGGAACATTTTTGTTTTTAGTTTTTACTGCACGTTTCTTCATAGAATATACGAAAACAAGACAGGCTGCCTATACCACGGATCTTCCTTTTAGTACAGGTCAACTGTTAAGCATACCTTTTATTTTAATTGGTATAGTGTGGATAATATGGGCATTCATAAATAAGAATAAGGCAAGCCAAAAATAAAGGTCTTTTATGACTCAAATAATGATAGAAAAATATGCTTTGGGCATAGATATCGGTTCTACCACAGTCAAATATGTAGTATGTGACAGTCACTTCAATATTTGTGCTAAAGCCTATACTGCACACGATACCAAACAAGCACCTACCCTTTTACGTCTTTTAGAAGAGCTCTCCCAAACACACCCCGATATTTACAACAAAATAGATAAAGTCTATATCACAGGTTCTGGTGCATCGCGCATTGCTCCAACTATCAATGCCCGTTTTGTACAAGAGGTAAATGCAGTCGTACTCGCTGTTGAGCATAACCACCCAGATGTAAGAGCCGTGGTGGAACTTGGTGGACAAGATGCCAAAATCATCCACTTTAAACAAAGCGAAGATGGGAAAAAATCAGTCCTCACCTCTATGAATGACAAGTGTGCTTCAGGTACAGGCGCTACCATAGAAAAATGTACTATGAAAGTTGGTATGGAAAGTGCTGATGTGCAAAAACTTACATTTCAAACGGATAAACTTCACCATGTTGCAGCAAAATGTGGTGTCTTTGCAGAAACAGACATTGTAAATCTTGTCAAAACTTCTGTACCCAGTGACGAAATCATGAACTCCTTGGCTGACGCCATTGTCATGCAAAATCTCACAGTGCTCACAAGAGGAAATACACTTATGCCAAATGTGTTACTCTTAGGTGGTCCCAATACCTACTTACCTTTTTTACAAGAGTGTTGGCGTATGCGTATTGCAGAAATATGGGATGAACGTGGTGTACCCTATGATAAAAATAACATCAACGCACTTATCAATGTACCTGAAAATGCGCAATATTATGCTGCCCTAGGTGCAGTTATATTTGGTGAAGGTGAAGCAAACAACGATAAACCTTTTACTGGACTCATACAACTAAAAACCATGGTCGACACTGGAGGTATGACACAAAATGACAACAATGATACGCCACTTGTCAGTAGCCCAGAAGAGCTACAAGCCTTTAAAGATGCCTATACCATCAAACCTTTTATACCACCTGTACTTACAGAGAAAACAACTTGTTTTTTAGGGATTGATGGGGGATCTACTTCTTCAAAAGCAGTACTTTGTGATGAAGAGGGTGAACTGCTTTTAAAAGTCTATCAACTCTCAGGTGGTAACCCGATAGAAGACACCTTGGAACTCTTAGAAAAAATCAAAGCACAAGACCCTCATGGGCACTATGATATCAAAGGACTAGGCGTCACAGGATATGCCGCTGAAGTTTTAGGTGGTGCCTTGAATGCAGATGCAAATATCATTGAGACTATCGCTCATATGCGGTCTGCACAAAAAGCTTTTGGAGAGAGTATCAATGTCATTTGTGACATAGGTGGACAGGATATTAAAGTGCTTTTTATGGAAAATGGTATGATGAAAAATTTCCGTCTTTCCAACCAATGTTCTGCAGGTAATGGCACACTTCTCCAAAGTATGGCAAAACAATTTGGGGTTCCAGTAGAAGAATTTGCAGATGTTGCCTTTGCTGCCAAACAGGCTCCTTTGTTTAACTATGGGTGTGCAGTGTTTTTAGATACCGACAGAGTCAACTTCCAAAAAGAAGGATACAGTAAAGAAGAACTTTTTGCAGGTATCTCAAAAGTGCTTCCTAAAAATGTTTGGCAATACGTAGTACAAGCACCTAACTTGGCCGCATTTGGTGACCACTTTGTGCTTCAAGGGGGTACGCAATACAACCAAGCAGCACTCAAAGCACAAGTAGATTATATTAAAGACAAGGTCCCACATGCCATAGTAGATGTGCATCCTCACCCTGGTGAAGCAGGTGCCTATGGTGCAGCGATAGAAGCAAAAGATGTAGTAAGACAACGTGGATATGCGACTTTTGTCGGTATGGATGAAGCATTACAAATGACATATACTTCAAGAACAGATGAGAGCACACGATGTACCTTTTGTAGTATCAACTGCTCACGTACGTTTATTGATACGCAAACACCTTCTTCCAAATCGGTACGTTACATTGCAGGATTTTCCTGTGAAGAAGGTACTGTTGAATCCCATGAAGCCTTGAAACTTCTTAAAGACTCAAGAAAAGATTTGCAAAAAAATATCCCTAATCTTGTCAAAAAAGAGTCGTATGCTCTGTTTGCGCCTACCTATGATTTAGAAGAAAAACCAACGGCCTTCACGCAAATAGAAGAACAAAAAGTCAAAGTGACACTAGGGGGATGGGGTCCAACCTTACGTAAAAAAGTGAGTAGAAGCTTTCAGCTAAGTTCAGCAGAACAGTTAGCCCACAGAAAAGAGATCAAAGTAGCCATACCCAAAGTACTTAATGTGTATTCCCTTGCACCATTTCTGCGCACTTATCTTGAAGCCTTAGACCTTAGTCCTATGAATATTGTATTTTCAGGATTTTCCAATGAAGACATGTTCCTAGAGGGTGCTAAGTATGGTTCTGTTGACTCATGTTACCCTGCAAAAGTTGCACAATCCCATGTCTATTCTTTACTTTTTGACAAGAAATATGTTCGTAAAAACTTTGACCATATTTGGTTTCCTGCAGTCACCGAATTACCAGGCTATGTCAAACATACGATGGGGCAAACTTCATGTCCCATTGTCTCAGGAACCCCTAAAGTGGTTTACTCAGCATTTACAAAAGAAAAAAACCTTTTTGAAATCGCCCAAGTAAATTACGTAGAAAATGCCCTGAATTTTGATAACCCAAATTTACTCAAAAAACAACTTTTTTCTACATGGAAGGATCTCTTACACATGAGTGAAGATGAAAATAACTGGGCGGTGGAACAGGCTTGGAAAGCCCTAGCTAAAAATGATGCAGACATCATGAAAGAAGGAAGAGAAATACTTGACAATGCTGTCAAAAATAATGAAGTGGTCATATTGTTACTTGCTCGTCCATATCATTCTGACCCTGGTATGAATCATGAAGTATTAGATGAATTTCAGTCTTTAGGGTTTAAAACCCTCTCTATGCGTGCCATCCCTAAAGATACTAAGTATCTCTCTCAATATTTTAAACATGATATCTCTCACGGTTCAGTAGAGTCTGCCTATGACATTCGTGATGTTTGGGCAGAAAATTTCTCTACAAACTCTGCCCAAAAAGTCTGGGCGGCCAAGTTTGCCGCCCGCCATCCAAATGTAGCTGTACTTGACCTAAGTAGTTTCAAATGTGGACATGATGCACCTACATATGCTATTATAGACAAGATACTTGGTGCTTCACGTACCCCTCACCTTACCTTGCATGATATAGATGCAAACAAACCAGGTGGGTCCATAAAAATACGGGTCAAAACTTTTGCTTACACACTCGATCAGTATAAACAAACACTGATAAACCCTTATAAAAAGGAGCATATCAGCCTCACACAAAAAGAAGGAGTAACAGTATGAGTATCACATGTAGTACAGTTAAAATGACTGATAAAAATGGTGACCTTAACTTTATCAACCAAGAAGCAACACAATGGCAAGAGTCCCCAAAGGAGACTATAGAATATGCCCCTAAAGACGAAACTATTATGCTTGTAGGTGGTCTTACCATTTTACAAGACAAACTTATAGAAACAGCACTACATTCCATAGGTGAAAATTTTGTTGCACTTCCAAACCCTGATTTTGAATCCTTTCAAACAGGTAAAGCTTTTGGGAATCGAGGACAATGTAATCCTACTTATTTTACAGTTGGGAATCTTGTCAAGTATTTGCAAAACCTACGTGATAAAGAAGGGATGTCATCTGAAGAGATAGTCCAAAAATATGTCTTTGTAACTGCTGGAGGATGTGGGCCATGCAGATTTGGTATGTATATTACGGAATATAAAAAAGCCTTGCGTGATGCAGGTTTTGATGGCTTACGTATCACCAGTTTTGAACATGATAAAGGTATCTTTCAAAGCGAAGATGATGAAGAGAGCATCCTTAATCTCAGTCCAAAATTTTTCATTACACTCATTAAGGCTGTCATCATTGGTGACATCATGAATATTTTAGGCTATAAGATGCGCCCTTACGAAGTACATGCTGGTGATGTAGATAAAGCCATGGAAGCGTGTAGAATACAAATTTCACATGCTTTTATGGCAAAAAAGAATCTCACAAAAACACTATGGTATTGCCGAAATATTTTAGAAAAAGTAGAGCTTAACCGCTTACAACCCAAAGCCAAAGTGATGGTAATGGGTGAATTTTGGGCAGCGATGACAGAAGGCGATGGGAACTATAATTTACATAGATTTTTAGAAGCTGAAGGTGCAGAGTGTATCCCCCAACCTATCATCAACCGTTTGTTACTCAGTATTTGGGAGGCAGAACGCAGAGTACAGAAAAAAGAAGAACTTGCAACCCAAACAGAAAAAAAAGTAGATTTTTCAAATGTCAAGAGTCGCATACTTATTAAACTAGCCAAAATAGCTGTCAAAGCACACTTTGGTATGTATGCAAAAGCCATAGGTCTACATGATTATGCAATTCCAAATATGGAAAAGTTGGCTGCAATCAGTGAAGAATATTATACGCTTGATTGTGAAGGAGGAGAAGGGCACTTAGAAGTGGCACACCTCATAGAATCAGTCAAAGAGAACCTTTCACACCTTACCATCTCAGTGAAACCTTTTGGATGCATGCCATCTTCAGCTGTAAGTGATGGCGTACAGTCTTTGGTAACAAGCCGTTTTCCTTCAGCAAACTTTTTAGCCATAGAAACATCAGGAGAAGGTGCAGCAAACTTTTATAGCCGTGTACAAATGGCTCTGTTTAAAGCAAAACAGTCAGCAAAAGAAGAGTTTGAATCACTGACTATACCTGAGACTATGCCTAAAAAAATACACAACTATCTTTACCAACCTCATAGTAATAAGGCTGGCTCAGCTGCAAAACTGGTAGCGAGCCTATAAGAAATCACCCTTATCAGAAACCAAACCTTTTTGCATCAACTTTGAGAAAAAGGATTTTACACCTTTCTTTTCTCCCGTGGAAGGTGCAACTTTATGTAACAATGCAAATGCATCCACACGTTCATCAAGAAATGAAGTATCAAACTTACCTGCAATAAAATCATCATCGTTCACAATATCTTTATGCAATGAGATATTGGTTGTAATGCCTTCAATGGAATACTCATCTAATGCACGTCTTGCTTTTTTCACCACACCTTCCCAATCTAATGCCCAAACAATCAACTTGCCCACCATAGAGTCATAATTGGGTGGTATAGTGTATCCACTGTAAATACTTGTATCTAAACGTACACCAGGTCCCCCTGGTGTGAGGTATTCACCCACAGTACCAAATGATGGCATAAAGTTATTAAGTGGATCTTCTGCATTAATACGGAACTCAATAGCATACCCTCTAAAACTTATCTCTTCTTGCAAGAAGTGGAGTTTATCTCCCTCAGCTAATTGAATCATACGTTGGATGATATCTACACCAGAAGTAATCTCAGTCACCGGATGCTCCACTTGCACACGGGTATTCATCTCTATAAAAAAGATATTATCTGCTTCATCTACTAAAAACTCCATGGTACCCACACTCTCATATCCTAAACGGTACACTGCTTTAGTTGAAATACGATAAATTTCTTTTCTAACAGCTGGATTTAAAAGGGGGGAAGGAGAAATTTCTATTACCTTTTGATGACGTCTTTGAATAGAACAGTCCCTCTCTCCAAGATGCACTACATTGCCATATTGGTCTGCAATAACCTGAACCTCTATATGCCTAGGATTTTCTACAAATTTTTCTACAAACATTTCAGCATTACCAAAATATTTTTGAGACTCTGCTGCTGCTGCATCAAAAAGACTTTTAAACTCTTTTTCTTCTCTTACGATTCGCATACCACGACCACCGCCACCAAAAGCAGCTTTTATCATCACTGGAAAACCAATCTTTTTAGAGATTTCCTGTGCCTCTTTAATATCTGTAATAGGGGTCTCTGTCCCTTCAATGACTGGTACACCTATCGCTCTCATTGCATTTTTTGAAGCAATTTTATCTCCAAAAAGTTCAATGTGTTCTGCTTTTGGTCCAATGAAAACAATGCCATTATTATCACATGCCTTTGCAAAATCTGCACTTTCGGAAAGGAAACCATATCCTGGATGTATAGCATCACATTTATTCTCTTTTGCAATCTGAATAATATTTTGATAATCCAAATATACTTCTACCGGATGTCCTTCAAGCTCGATAGACATATCAGCTTTTTTAACCCATACACCGTCAATGTCAACTTTAGAGTGTATGACCACACTAAAGATCTCTAGTTCTTTACATGCTCTGATAATACGAAGTGCTATCTCACCACGATTGGCAATGAGGATTTTTTTGATTTTTTTAACCATAATTCAAGTCCTTATTATTTTATAAGACATTATATGTAATTTAAAAAACTTATTCTACACTATTTTTGGTATAATTATTATCAATTATTAATAATAAAGTTATCTAAAGTTGGTATTTATGAAACGTAAGACCTTAGAAAAGAAAACAAATATCTCTAATGATTTGATGTATTACATCTATACACATATTGATACAGATATCAATTTAGATGAAGTAGCATCTACTTTTGGAATCAATAAATTTTATATGCATAAGATTTTTAAAGAAATTTTTGGACGTAATATTTATGAGACTATTAAATCTGTACGGTTACAAAAAGCTTCCACTCTCCTACTTACCAACCACTACTCAACCATATCAGATATTGCTCTTTCTTGTGGGTACAGTTCCCAAACTTCATTTATTCGTGTTTTTAAAGAACGTTTTTCTATGACTCCCAAACAATGGCGTCAAGGAGGAGATAAAAAATATTCACAAAAACTACTTCTTACTTCACCTTATGCAAGTATCTCTACAGTATCCTTTGAAGCACTTATCCCTGATATCGTAAAAATGCCAGCGATGCGTGCCTATTATATACGACACAGAGGCTATGAAGAAAATATACGTACCACATGGCAAAAAATACAAGCTTGGATTTTTTCTCATGATACAGAAGCATATACTATGATTTCACTCTTTCATGACAATCCAGCAGTCACACCTCTTTCTGAGTGTCAACATGTGGCTTGTCTGGTACTTGAAGAAAACCTCAATGAAGCAGATACAAGACTCCCTCAACTCTCTATTTCAAAAGGTGTTTATGCAAAATTTGATATAGAAGGCCAAAGAGGAGACCTTCTCAGATTTATACACTGGGTATATCATGAATGGCTTCCAAAAAGTGACTATGAAACCACTACAAAACCGCCCTATGCTATCTATCGAAAGAACCATCATTTAAGTGAAGATGGAGGGTTTGAAATGAGCTTTTATCTTTCTATAACCTTTTAAGACTCTTCTATTTTATGCACAACTTTAGCTAAGGTGTCTTCACTTTGTTCATCAATCTCTAACGCTTGAACCAAACCAGCATTTACATCTTCAAATATTGCTAAATCTATCTCATCTTCACTTTTCGCAACCACACATGTCACTACTGCATCTCCTGTGACATTAACAGCGGTACGTATCATGTCAAGTAATCTGTCAACACCTAAAATAAGCCCTATCCCCTCTACTGGCAACCCAACCTGTACAAAAACCATAGAGAGCATGATAAGCCCTACTCCTGGTACACCAGCGGTACCTATAGAAGCTAAGACAGACATCATTATAACGGTTAGATAACCACCTATGCCTAATTCTATACCATATAGATTTGATATAAATACAGTAGCAACACCCTGCATAATAGCTGTACCATCCATATTAATAGTCGCACCAAAAGGAACAGTAAAAGAGGCAACTGAGTTGTCAATACCCATACGTTTGGTTACTGTTCTCAATGTCACAGGAATAGTTGCATTAGAACTCGCAGTAGAAAATGCAAAAATTTGTGCATCACGTATTTTATTTAAAAAAATGCTTATGTTCAATTTGGAAAAAAGTTTCAGTAACACCATAAGTGTCCCAAAAAGATGAAATAACAATGCAACAATTAACACTACAACATACACAACTAACTGGGCTAACAAATCAAACCCTAGCTCAGCTACTGCCTTAGCCAAAAGTGCAAAAACTGCATAAGGTGCTATAGACATCACAATATTTACCATATGCATCATAGCTTCATTCATCACCTCTATACCTTCAGCAATATTTTGCGCTTTTTTCCCCACCATAAGCAATGAAATGCCTAAGAGTATAGAAAAGAAAATAATCTGAAGCATATTGCCCGATGCAAATGCATGTATCACATTACCTGGTATGATATTCACAAGTACATCTGAAATAGGCGGTGCCTCTTTCCCTGTAAATGATGCACCAGTTACAGTCGAAGCAGTAAAAAAAGGTATGACTATGGCAGCAAAACTTATAGCTACAGCTATGGCTATGGCTGTAGTCAGCATGTAAAGTCCAAAAGACTTTAATCCCACTGACCCTAGTTTTCTAATGTCTCCTATGCCAAGTACTCCTGAGATTAAAGAGAAAAAAACCAAGGGAACTACCAACATTTTCAGCGCAGTAATAAACATTGTTCCTATAATATAAAAAAGTCCGCCCACAATGTATTCATGGGTCAACCCACCCTCAACATTTATACCGCTAAGATTAATCAGCAACCCGACAAGAATACCCAATGCCATTGCCAAAAGTACTTTGCTTGTAAGTGTCATAGATAAACTCCATTAAGTGTAATCTGTATATGTTGTCCTATGTATACATCAGAGTTAACTTCAACTTCTAACAACTTTCCTGCAACATAAACTGTAGCCATCACTTTATCAGATTTCTCTTCAAGTTCCAATACCTCAACAGAGCAATACTTATCGTTTGCAAGCCATAGCTGTCTGGCTGTGCCATCTTGAATAATCTTACCTTGTTCCAATACTAAAACCCTAGAACTTAATGCAAACACATCATGGATATCATGGCTTACCATGATGGTTGTTGTGCCAAAACGTTCATGCAAACGTTTAATTTCATGTTGTAGTTTACTTCGCATCGAAAAATCAAGAGATGAAAGAGGTTCATCCATAAGTAAAAGTTTAGGTTTCTTCATCATCGCGCGACAAAGACTCACACGCTGTTTTTGTCCTCCACTAAGCCTTGCAACATTTCTCTGTCTCAAACTACTCATCTCAGTGAGTTCCAATAATTCGCAAGCCAATGCTTGGTCATTCTGTACAAAAAATAAATTTTCTTCTACTGTCATATTATCAAAAAGAGCATAATCTTGAAAAACAAAACCTATCTCTCTTTGTTGTGGAGGCATATTTTCCCAAGAGTTACCCTCTACAAGTATCTTTCCTTTTGCATGCTCCAAACCTGCCAAAATTCTTAACAATGTTGTTTTCCCTGCGCCACTCTCACCCATAAGGGCAACAAATTCTCCTTTTTGTATCTGCAAATTAATATCCAATGCCATAACACCTTGTGAACCGTGTAGTTGTTTATGTATGTTTATATCTATCATTAAAGCAAACCTATTTTGGTTTTTTGCTTCTGGTTAAACATATACACTGCCAATAAAACACAAAAGCTCATAGCCACCATAATAGCTGCATAAATATGTGCCTGTCCATATTCCATAATCTCTACCATTTCATAGATAGCCACAGATGCTACCTTGGTTTCACCAGGTATACTGCCCCCTATCATAAGTACCACCCCAAACTCGCCTACTGTGTGTGCAAAAGTGATAATAAATGCTGTCACAAGAGAAGGTTTAACATTAGGAAGTGCCACATTTAGTACTGTTTGAAATTTACTTTTCCCTGCAAGGTATGCAGCTTCTAACATATGTTTATTAAGTGTTTCAAAGCCACTTTGTAAAGGTTGAACCATAAAAGGCAAAGAGTAAAAACAAGAAGCCACAACAAGTCCCGTGAACGAAAAAACCAATTTTACACCAAAAATATCTTCTAAAAAACTACCCAATGCAGAGCTTGGAGAGAGTACCACCAATAAATAAAATCCTAACACTGAAGGGGGAAGCACGATAGGAAGTGCAGTAACCGCCTCAAAGAAAGGTTTACTTTTGGACGTAGTTTGAGAAAGCCACCAAGCAAATGGTAATGCTAGAACAAACAATATCAGCGTAGTTAAACCAGCCAATTTAAAAGAGAGCCAAAAAGGAGCAAAATCTATCATAGTACTTTGTACCCAAATGATTTCAAAATTTCTTTTGCCTTAGCACCCAACATAAAATCATAAAAAGCCTTCACCTCATTATTACCCTCTCCTGACTTAAGCATAACCATTCCCTGGTCTATAGGTGTGTATAAATTCTCTTCAAGCTCTACCCAATGTATAGCTTCATGAAAATGATGCATATGTGGAGAAAAAAGAGATGATTTGGCAATGATACCTATATCTACTACCGTAGTAATATAAGTGACTGTTTGAGAGACAGACTCACCATAAACCAATTTATGTCGAAGTTTTTCATAAAGTTTTGCATTTACTAACGCTTCTTTGGCTGCTGCTCCATAAGGTGCAGTTTTAGGATTGGCAATGGCTATTTTGTGGATATCTGAATCTTCCAACACCTGTATGCTTCCATTATAATCCCTCTTTTTTTTAGATAACACTACCAATGCCCCCCGTGCATACACTATCGGTTTACTCACTGTCAGGTTCTCATGATACAACATATCAGGATACTCCATGTTTGCAGACATAAAAATATCAAAAGGTGCACCATATTTAATTTGTGCGCTAAGTTTTCCAGAACTACCAAGAATAATATTCACTTTTGTATTTGGATGGGTCTCATGAAATGCCTTGATTAATGGTTCTATCGCATACCCTACATTTGCAGCTACTGCTACAGTTATATCGGTTGCACCTAAAGTGATGCAACTCCATAGGACAAGTACAATATATTTTTTCATTTGTTTATCTTCCTATCAATATATCTTGAGGGTCTATCCAAAGTCCCACACGTATATCTTCATTCAAGTCTTTGGTTTTCTCTGTTGACATTACAGACACAACTCTAAAGTTACTACCCACATCAACCACAATTTTACTCAAGCCCTTATCACTTTGTATGTTCTCTATAAATCCTTCTATTTGCGGATCTGTGCCTTGTATTTGGCAACTTAGTCTTCGACAATGAATGGCATTTGACTTGATGATGGCAAGCACTTCACTACCTACTTCCAAGCTTAAATTCTCTGCTGCTTCTCTTGTAATATGAGACTGTAAAAAAAATCCATTTTTTAATTGAAGCGAAAGGATACATCCCACTTCACCATAATCAATATTTGTCACAATGGCATACCACTGGTTTCGAGCAGATATCTGTAAAGTAAACCTTTTAATGGTTTTAAATTCTCCACTTCCTATATCTGTCAGTTCTGATAATCTAGCTAAAAAACGTGCGTGTTCTTCCTTTAGCAAAGCATAATTTTTAAGTAATATCTCTCCATAGTCTGTAATGGTTGTACCACCACCATCTTTGCCTCCTGTCTCTCTATATACGATGGGTTCGGGAGAAAGAGAATTCATAATATCTACTGCTTCCCATGCACTTTTATAACTCATTGGCACAGCTTTGGCTGCTTTAGAAATGGAACCATGTTTTTGAATCGCATGCAACAATACAATACGCTTTTCTAGCAAAAAAGGTTTACCTAACATTTCCAAAGTCAAGGCAGAGGTTAGCTTCATAAAAATCCTTATATACTAAACTATATAACGAAAATATTATCATTATATACCTTAATA
>Ga0256839_1000636_pt1 | contig 44968 bp, 32 predicted proteins | sample 354166metaG_FD_185968 | JGI IMG/M metagenome (GOLD analysis project Ga0256839, IMG submission 185968) | Hydrothermal vent microbial communities from Mid Atlantic Ridge, Atlantic Ocean - 354-166 | ecosystem: Environmental > Aquatic > Marine > Hydrothermal vents | place: Atlantic Ocean: Mid...
AAGTGGACTCAGCCTCCGCATGGATTTTCGCCAGCGACTTTTCTGGGGTGACGGCCTTACGCAGCCATTCATGGAAAGCCTCGAAAGCGCCAACGACTACTTCGACCTTTCCGCCTCCTCACTCAACACCCGACAACGCCTGGCTTGGCACCTGGTCATAGATCGCCTCTACCTCGCCTGGCAAAACGACAAATGGGACATCAGCCTGGGCAGGCAGCGCATCAACTGGGGCGTCAGTACCCTATGGAACCCCAACGACCTCTTCAATGCCTATTCTTTTACCGATTTTGATTACGAAGAAAGGCCCGGAAGCGACGCCTTGTGGATGCGCTACTATCCAAGCTTTACCTCTTCCATAGAATTTGCCATCAACATGTTCGACAAAAAAGAAAGGGCCATCGCAGCCCTGCGCTGCCGCTTTCCCATCAACCAATGGGATACCCAACTCATTACAGCTTATGACCAAACTTACTGGGTGTTCGGAGGAGGATGGGAAGGTTCCCTGGGCAACTGGGGCTTCAAAGTCGAAAGCTCCTACTTCTTACACACAAAGCCCGATGACAAACCTGCCTTTAGCAGTGTTTTGGAGCTCAACTACATCACGGTAAAAAGTCATCTGTTCCAGGCTGGCTACCTTTTTAACAGCGAAGGCAAAAAACAAACATCCATCACACAATTGTTCGCCTTTGAATTAAATGCCCGCAATCTCTACCCCTATCAACATACCGTCTTCGCCCAGGCCCAATGGACCCTATCTCCGCTTACCGGACTAGGCCTCGCCCTCTTATACAGCCCGGTAAAAGCACAAGGGCTCTTCCTTAGCCCCAATTTTTCGCACTCGCTTTCGCAAAATTTAGACCTCTATTTCATAGCTCAACTGGCTTGGGAAAAAACCGACAAATTTCGCAATCCGGTACAGGCCTTCTTCATCAGAGCAAAAGGAAGTTTTTGATAAAAATCACCAAAACTTCTCCAAAGCCACAGCTGCTTCTCGCATCTCGGGCTCTAACGCCAGGCAACGCAACAAAGCCCGACGCGATTCCTCTTTGCGTCCCTCTTGCAAGAACAAAGCACCCAGGTTTAGCCAGGCACGGGCGTAATCCGGATCCAAGCGAAGCGCTTGGCGATAAAGAGACTCTGCCTTTTTGTAATCGCCTCGAAGCGCTCGCAAATAAGCCAGATTGTTGAGCGATACGGGTAGCCAGGAGTCCAGAGACAAAGCTGTTGCAAAAGCCTCCTCTGCCTGGCCATAGCGCCCCAAGGCTGTCAGAGCTACACCCCGCTTCTCGTGAAAAGGTGGATGCGCCGGCCGCAAAACCAGAGCTTCTTCAAAAAAGTGCAATGCCCTTTCTGCTTCTCCTAGCTGCAAAAATGCCTCTCCAATGCGGTAAAAAGTATAGGCATCACCGGGCTTCTCCGGATTCCCCTCCACAAAATCCAACAAGGCCTCGTAATCCCCGCGGGCAAAGTAGTAATACACCCATTCTTTAAAAGCCAATGCTTTACTCTGTTGTAAATAAACAAAAGCCGAATCCAACATCTCCGGCCCTTGGTCGTACCGCTCGTGAAAGGCCAAATACCCCTGTGCCGTCAGCAAAGGCGTAGGCTCACCCGTCAACAATTCAAGCCCCAAAAAGGCTTTCCCTTTGGCCGGCTTTCGCCAAATGCTGTCTTTCCGAATATAGTGATCCGTAATCTGCACATGGGGAATGTCTATGCTACCCGAACGAGGCATGTGACAGGAAATACAGTCTTTCCCTGACGCTTTGCGCTCAGCCGGACCTAAACTACAAGTTCGATCGGAATGCTCTGCGTGGCAATTTGTACAAGCCCTGACAAAATCTCCGCGCTCCGTTTTGCGGATGCTGTGATGCGGATCATGACAAGACAAACAGCTTAGCTCTGACTTCTGATAGCAAGCACTCTGCTTCAGACGATCGGCCTGGGAAGCCATAATAAAAGCCCTGTCCGAGTCTTCGTAACGCGGCAAAAAATACCGAATGTAATCGTGTAAACGCATGCCCGGCCGAAAATCCAAATAAGTCTTCCCTTCAGCCAACACACTCACCCCCTGTAGATGACAGCGCTGGCACAAATCCATCAGTCGTTCACGTGTCAAACGGGATGGCCGCACAATGCTCAAGTCGGCTTCAAGCGCTGTATCGACCAGCACACCGCTCATCTTTTCTTCTACATGCAAACTGCCCGGTCCATGACAGCGCTCACAACCAATAGGGCGCAAAGCCCTTCGATAGCGGTGGAAAGCTGCCGTATCCACCTTCGGCAAATCGCTGTGACAACTCACACACTCCCACTCCAAACGCCGAAAAAAACGTTGATTCCCGCCATGAGCAAATCCCGGTGCCAAATCCCAACGCCCCTCTTGGGTGTAAAAGGTAATAGGTGCCTGATACAAATAACCGTTTCGCTCGATAAGGTGAGAGTTCGTATGCTGTCCGCTACCCACTACATACCTTATCCGCGCTTCCAACAAATGAACCGTATCACCCGCCTCAAGGCGAAACTCCCTAACGTACAAGCTGCTGTCCTTCCAAAAAGGGTGATAGTAAAAATTCTTTATGCTATCATAGACCAAAACCTCAGACCCGAAAAAAGCCGAGCTGTTCTGCGGCAAAGCTGCAGCTATGGATTGCCCCATTTCAGTCTGCACAAAGGCCTCGTAAATCTCCGCATGGCAAGGCCGACAGGCTTTCGACCCCACGTAATGCACCTCTTTCGCCCAATTTCGAAATTCCAAATCCTGCGGCTCAGGCCGGCAAGCCGACCAAAAGAAAAAAAGCAAAGAAAAAAAAACTCCTCTCCGCAATATGCCATTCCTCTCTTCTCTTGACATCTGCTGTGCTTTTTACCTTATAAAACGCCTATGCGTAAAAAACAAACTAAACTACAGCCTGCAAGCCGTACAAGCAAAAATAAATAACATCCTGAAAACCCTATCTTTGTAGCAAACCAAAAAGCAACTGAAATGCCAACCACTACTCGGCTGCTAAAGCAAATTTTCGACCCCTATCACCAAAGCTCCGAAAAAAATTGGGAAGCATTCGCCTCCCAACTCCAAGAAGTTCAATACACTAAAGGGCAAATCGTCAAAGCCTCTTGGAAAACGGAAAAAAATCTCTACATCATAAAAAAAGGAGCTGCCGGAATTTTCCTCTGGAAAGAAAACCACGCCCTGTGCATCGACCTCTGCTTTGAAAACGATTTCTTCAGCGATTACATGTCCTTCCTCACGCAAAAACCCAGCCCTTTATACACCCTCTGCCTTGAAGACATGGAATGCCTGGCTATTTCTCAACACAAATTAAACGATCTGTACGCTCAATCAAAAACCGGAGAAAAAATCGGAAGAATCGCTGCCGAAAATCTCTTCATCCACAAGCAAAACCAGCAAATCGAATTGTTGCTCATGACGGCAGAGCAAAGATACAAGCAACTCCTCGACAAACAACCCGCTTTAATCCAACGAACTCCACTCAAACACATTGCATCTTATCTCGACATCACACCGGAAAGCCTCAGCAGAATAAGAAAAAACATAGCAACTATTTAATATGGCGAAGTGCTGGTTAGCTCGAAAGAGGTAGCGCTATTTTGTCTGCAGCTTTGTCGGCTTTCACTCCCTCCAGCATACTCGATAGGATTTTCCGGGGGAATGAGCGCTGCTACTCTTCACTCGCCTTTTCAGGCACCTTTTGGGCTTGCTTGAATACGAATTCCAGGCAGTGAAGCAAATCACGCATGCCGGAAATGGCATACTTTACCCTGAAAGTTTCCCAAACGTAGGTACAAATAGACTTGGTACCAAATAGAGATATTCAGCCAAGTGGGCAACCAAGGCTCGTTCTTGCTGTGCCGTTAGTTTCCCCTGGTAGCAGGTGTAGTTGTCTTTTATACCCGAAGCAAAGTGGTTTAGAAGGCCTTAGTTTTCCAAACTCCCTATCTTTTGCCTGTTTGCGAGTTTTAGATATTCCAAACCATTTTGGTTTGGGTATATAATACACTTTCCACTTGTTAACAAATCTTCCGGAACTTGCAACAAGAAAGCTAAACGAAGACCAATCCGCTCATACCCATACCCGAACTGAAGTCGCTCGGGTCAAACACACCCTGCAAGCGAACTATACTCATGGCGAAGTGGTTTGGGAGGCGTCAGCCTCCCAAACCACTTCGCCATGAGTATAAGAAGGCCTGGCCGATTATGACTCAGCAAACCAGCAAATTCCGTTCGCAACATTTCCCCAATCGCAAGAACTCGACTACCTGTAAATAATGAAGCTACAAAACCTGCATCATATTTCATAATCGCTCAAGCCAAAATGCCTGGGGATACTCCCCACTCGTAAACGATTGGAGAATAAGAAAATTTGGGAGCTAAAGCCCTCCCAAAGCATTTTGTCATAAGTACAAAAGCAATAACATCTTTTGGAGCATCGCCCCCTACAGACAGTGCTTTGACATAGTAGTGATGTCTCTTAACAACCGGAACTTTTTTAACTGCAGGCTTAAATCCACTATATTCCGAGATCGATTTAGCAGGAACCTCCACAGCCTTATTTTTTTAATCCGATTTCCCGCAAACGCTCATCCAGATAGGCCCCGGCAGTGATAGGGGCGTATTGCAAAGGGCGATCCTCCGTTACACATTGCGGCAGGCAACTCAAGTCCATTTCGCTGCGCGGGTGCAGGAAAAAGGGTATGGACAAACGCGGCTCATGCCAACGTTCCCGCGGAGGATTCACCACCCGATGCGTCGTGGAAGGCAGGTAGTTGTTGGTCAGACGCTGAAGCATGTCCCCTACATTGATGACAATCTCGTCTTCAGCCGGCATGGCTTCAATCCACTCTCCGGCCTGATTCAAAACTTGCAAACCTCCGGCCGAAGCCCCCACCAGCAAAGTAATCAAATTGATGTCTTCGTGCTGCTCTGCCCGAATGGCTGATGCCGGCTCCTCCGTAATCGGAGGGTAGTAAATAGAACGCAAGATGCTGTTGCCATAACGAATTTTGTCGTCAAAATAACGCTCTTCCAAGCCCAAATAACGCGCAATCGCCTGAAGCAACTTACCGCCCGTAAGTTCAAAAATGCGATACAAGGCAATGCCTGTCGGTACAAAGTCGGGCACTTCCCGAACAAAGACATTCTCCGGATATTCCTCCCCCAAAAGCTCCTCCCCTTCAAGCTCCTGACCAATCTGAAAAAACTCCTTCAAATCGGGCTTGTCAAACCCCTTAGCGTGCTCTCGGCCAAAAGAAGTATAACCGCGCTGGCCAGCCAATTCCGGCAGTTCGTACTGACTCTTTACCCCATCCTGTAAAGCAAAAAATTCGTGCGAAAGGCGGTAAAAATCATCCACCAAAGAAGTCGGAATACCGTGATTTTTGACCACCACAAAACCTATTTGCCGAAAGGCATCTCCAATCTCCTGCACAAACTCGGCACGCGCGGCTTCATCCCCGGAAGTGTACTTCCTCAAATCGACAACGGGAATCTTTTTCATATCTTTGCTTTGTCGGTTAAACCCTTTACCAGGACTGTTCGTAAAAATATGCCAAAACACAGCTCATGGCTCAACGCAAAGTTAAAAAAAAGAAACCAAAAAAGCAGGCCCCACAAACAACACCTCCAAAACAAAACCTACGACTCTATGCCATCCTGCTTTTCGCCTTTTCCTTCTTGCTCTACGCCAACACTTTTAACAATGATTTCGCCTTAGATGACGCCATAGTCATCACACAAAACGAATTCACCACACAGGGCATCCAAGGCATACCCCAACTGCTCAAATACGACACCTTTCGCGGCTTTTTCAAAGAAGCAGGAAAAGACAAACTGGTATCGGGAGGGCGTTTCCGACCGGCCTCGCCCGTCTTCTTTGCACTCATGGTCGAATTTTTCGGTCTCAAGCCCATGCCACTCCACATAGCTAATGCAATTTTTTACGCACTAACAGTTGTGCTTCTCTTCTACTTATTCTTTCTTTGGCTTTCGCCAAATAAAAACCTATCTAAAAAACAGGTTTTATACGTCAGCTTAGGCACGGCTTTGCTCTTTGGCGCACACCCTTTACACACGGAAGTCGTGGCCAACATCAAGGGCTTAGATGAAATTTTTGCCCTGCTCGGCAGTTTAGCTACAGCCTGGCTCATTACTCGGGCAGCTGATCAAAAAAAATGGACAACCTCCTTTTGGGCTGCACCCGTCTTTTTGTTCGCTTTGCTCTCCAAAGAAAACGCCATCACCTTTTTGGGCATCATGCCCCTGGCCTTGTATTTTTTCAGGCCCGGCAACCTCTGGAAACAAAGCCTAAAGTATCTCCTGCCCGCACTTGCAGCAAGCCTGCTCTTTCTAATCTGGCGCGGCAACATCCTGGGCTGGAGCCTGGGTGAGCCCGTAAGGGAACTGCTCAACAATCCTTTCCTCAAGTGGGACGGAAAAACCTATATCCCCTACTCCTTCACTGAAAAACTGGCGACCATAGCCCATACCCTGCTCGAATACCTGCGCCTCCTCTTCTTCCCCCATCCGCTGACCCACGATTACTACCCCCACCATATCCGATTGCACACCTTCTCTTCACCCACAGCCCTGCTTGGGCTAATCGCATATCTGGCTCTCGGCCTCTATGCTCTCCGAGGTATCCTGCGAAAGCAAATGCCGGCATTTGGCGTGGCCTGGTACCTGATGAGCCTGTCTATCGTATCCAACATCGTTTTTCCGGTAGGCGTGTTTATGTCGGAGCGATTTTTGTACATGCCCTCAGTCGGATTTGCCTTTTTCCTCTCTTGGTTTTTGTACCGCCTTACGGCAAAAAAAGGAGGGCTGCAAACCAAAAACTGGTGGTTAATCGTCGGCACAATCTCCTTGCTCTTCAGCATAAAAACCATCACCCGCAACCCCGCTTGGAAAGACGACTACACCCTCTTTACCACCGATATTCGCGTATCCAAAAACAGTGCAAAATTGCAAAACTCCGTCGGAGGAAAAATGGTGGAACGCGCTCAATCTCTAGAAGGAGAAGAACGCCTAAAGCTCATCCAAAAAGCCATCCCGCATTTTCAAAAAGCCATAGAACTACACCCGTACTTTAAAAACGCCTACCTACAAATGGGCAATGCCTTAGTCTATTTAAGCGAATATGAGAAAGCCCTACCTTACTACGACAAAGCTCTGCGCATAGACCCATCTTTTGTAGAAGCCATCACCAACAAAGGAGTAGCCCTGGCCAGCTTGCATCGCTATGATGAAGCCATACAGCAATACGAACAAGCCCTCAAAGTCAAACCTCAATATCAAGACGCCCGCCAAAGAAAACTCAATACCCTGCGCGAAGCCGGGCGTTACTACGGCCAACAAAACAATTTGGCGAAAGCCCTGGAATACCTCCACAAAGCAGAAAAAGAAAATCCTAAAGACTACCAAACACTACACCTACTTGGTGTGGCTTACGGCTTTGCCAACCAAACCGAACGAGCCATATCTTATTTTGAAAAAGCACTGAAATACGCGCCTCAAGACAAAGCTGCGCCCATATATTTCGATCTGGGTAGCGCGTATTACAACGCAAAACAAAACGAAAAAGGAGCAAAGTTTCACCAAAAAGCTATCCAGCTCGACCCCTCCATGCAAAAACGCTTGCAGCAATAAAAACGAAACACTTAAAGTCGTCGCATACCGTTTTCTTCGTATCATGGAGCAAACACCTAAACCGAAATGAATACAAAAAAAGTCACCTTAAGTCTTTTGTTCATTGCTCTGGGCAAATTTCTCTTCGCTCAAACAGCGCCCTTCTGGGCCGACGACCCACAAGCCGATGCTTGGGTGGATTCGGTTTATCAAAGCCTGAGTGAAGATGAGCGCCTCGGGCAGCTCTTCATGATACGCGCCCACTCCAACCTCGGCCCCGAACACCAACGACAAGTGGAAAAGCTCATCAGAGAAGAACACGTAGGAGGATTGCTCTTCTTTCAAGGCTCGCCCGAACAACAAGCTCTGCTCACCAACCACTATCAGGAAATCTCCGGCAAAGTCCCCCTCATGATTGCCATGGATGCCGAATGGGGCCTGGGCATGCGGCTAAAAGAAAACGCCATCAGCTTCCCCAAGCAACTCACCCTCGGCAGCATAGAAGAACGCGAACTCATTTACGAAATGGGCGCCGAAATCGGCCGTCAACTGCGTCGGCTGGGCGTACATATCAACTTTGCCCCCGTAGCCGATATCAACAACAACCCCGACAATCCCGTCATCAACGTGCGCTCTTTCGGAGAAGACCGCTACGAAGTCAGTACCCGCAGCTACCTGTATGCCCGCGGACTGCAAGATCAACGGGTGCTGGCTTGCGCCAAACACTTCCCCGGCCATGGAGATACCGATGTGGACTCCCACCTCGATTTGCCCCTCATTCCCCACAAGCGTCAACGCTTAGACAGCGTCGAACTCTTTCCCTTTCATCAACTCGCGCAAAGAGACCTGGGTAGCATCATGATTGCCCATCTGCATGTTCCCGCTCTGGACGACACACCTCACCTGCCAACAACCCTCTCTTCTCAAGCCGTTAACAATATTTTGCGAAAGCAATGGCAATACCAAGGCCTCATCGTTACCGACGGCCTGGGCATGAAAGGCGTAACCAAATACTTCCCCAGTGGAGAACTGGAGGCCATGGCTCTGGCCGCAGGTAATGACTTGTTGCTGCTGCCTCAAGATGTGCCCGCCGCCAAGGCCGCCATCCGCCGCTATCTGGCCGAAGGCAAACTCAGCCCTAAACGCATAAAAGAAAGCGTACGCCGCATCCTCCGCCTCAAATACTGGCTGGGACTGGCTCACTACCGGCCCATTCCCCTGGCAAACCTTCGGGCAGACCTCAACAACCCCAAAGCCCAAGCGCTCAAACGCCAACTCTATCAACACGCACTCACTTGGATAAGTGACGAAAACCACCTGCTCCCTTTTCGAGAAACAGCTCATCTCCAATTTGCCAGCCTCAGCATTGGAACAGACGTCCGAACGCCCTTTCAAAAGCGCCTCAACAGCTATGTGCCTGCCCAGTATTTTGTACTACCTACCAACATCTCGGACGGCCGCGCCAAACGCTACTTGCGCCTGCTGAAAAAATACGACCGAATCATCGTTGGCCTGCATGGACTCAACCCCTATGCTGCTCGCAACTTTGGCCTGAAACCCTCTACCATTCGCTTTTTGCAAAAACTCCGAGAGCAAAATGAAATCATCTTGGTCGTCTTCGGAACACCTTACGTCCTGGCTCAACTGGAAGACTTCCCTCATATTCTGCTCGCCCATGAAGATGATCCATCGGCCCAGGATGTGGCAGCACAAGCGCTCTTTGGAGCCTTCAGGGTAGCGGGAAAGCTACCCGTTAGCGTGGGCCTGAGATTCAAAGCCGGACATGGGCTGGAACGTCCTTCCCTGTGGCGCCTGGCTTATGGGCTCCCCGAAGAAGAAGGCATGAACTCCTTGATTCTCCGTGGCATCGACACTTTGGCTCAACACGCCATAGACAGCGGAGCTACACCAGGCTGTGTCGTGCTCGTAGCACGCAATGGAAGAGTCGTTTTTCACAAGGCTTATGGCTACCACACTTATCGAAAAAAACACCCCATGAGCCCCGACGACATCTTCGACCTGGCCTCCGTTACCAAAGTGGCTGCTACCACCCTCTCCATCATGAAGCTGTATGAAGAAGAAAAATTGCGCCTTAGCGACACCCTGGCCTGCTATTTACCGGAAACAGATACTACCGACAAAGCTTGCTTGGTCGTAGAAGACATCTTGCGCCACCGAGCCGGCCTCAAACCCTGGATTCCCTTCTACGAAGAAACGGTCTCCGAAAAAAAACACCGCCCCCTGCCTACCTATTATCGCAGCCGTAAAAGCTCCAACTACGATATCAGCGTTACGGACAAACTCTACCTGCTCGATAGCTATCCGGATTCCATTTGGCAAAAGATTCTCCAATCTCCTCTGCGCGACAAACCCGGCTACCTGTACAGCGATTTGGGGCTCTACCTCATGGCCGAAACCATTCACCGACTCACAGGTATGCCCTTAAATGAATACGCCGACAGCGTCTTTTACCGCCCTCTGGGTTTGCAAACTACGGGCTTCAACCCCCTTCAAAGATTCTCCCGATCCCGCATTCCGCCAACTGAAGAAGACGATTATTTCCGACACCAACGCATTCAGGGATACGTCCATGACATGGGAGCCGCCATGCTGGACGGAGTAAGCGGCCATGCCGGCCTGTTCTCCAATGCTAATGACCTGGCCATCCTCTTTCAAATGTTGCTCAACGGAGGCTATTACGGAGGTAAGCGCTACCTCAAAGCAGAAACCATAGACCGCTTTACCTCCCGTTGTGAAAACTGCAGTCGCAGAGGCATAGGCTTCGATATGAAACAACTCGACCCCACCCAGGTACTCAACGTATCCGAATATGCCTCGGAACGCGCCTTCGGCCACCTGGGATTTACCGGCATCAGCGTCTGGGCCGACCCTGCCGAAGGCCTGATCTTTGTCTTCCTGTCTAATCGCACTTACCCCAAAATGACCAACCACAAACTAGCTTCCATGAACTTCCGGCCCCGCATACAATCCATAGCCTATAAAGCCATCCAATAAACAAAGCTATACCCCAACCGAAACAGTTTGGGATACTTACGACTCGCAAACAAGCGAAAGATAGGGCGTTTGGGATCTTAACGCCTACCAAACCACTTCGCCATGGGTATTTACCTTTCTTCTCATGCACAGCTGCGCCGGCACCCCCATTCAAACAGCGTTTGGATAGGAAAAACTTTAGCCGTATCTTAGCGTTGTTTTTCTGTTATTCGACCTTGCAATAATATTCGGTACCAGACACACATGATCGATCAAAAAGAAATCCGGCAAATCCAACAAAAAAGACTGCCGCAATACCGCAAATGGATCAAATATGCCTGGTATGCCTTTGGCTTAGGCTGGCTGGCTCTCATCTTGCTTTTCGTTGGTCTAACTTTCTCGGACTTGCCCAACACCCGGGAATTGGAAGACCCCCGTAGTGAACTGGCCTCGGAAGTACTGGCCGCCGATGGCAGCGTGCTGGGTCGCTACTTCATCGAAAACCGCGTGCGCGTCAAATATCAAGATCTCTCCCCAAACCTCATCAACGCCCTCATCGCTACCGAAGACGTCCGCTATCACAAACACTCCGGCATAGACTTCAAAGCCCTGGGGCGGGTATTTTTCAAAACCGTCATCCTCAACCAACATAGCGCCGGAGGAGGAAGCACCATCTCTCAACAATTGGCCAAACTTTTCTTCACCAAAAAACACTCCCGAAACGTCATCCAACGGGCTATCCCAAAGCTCAAAGAGTGGATCATCGCCGTGCGTCTCGAACGCAAATACACCAAAGAGGAAATCATTGCCATGTATCTCAATAAATTCGACTTCCTCTACGAAAGCGACGGCATCAAAGCAGCATCCGAAAATTACTTCGGGAAACAACCCGACTCCCTCAAGATCGAAGAAGCCGCTACGCTAATAGGCATGCTCAAAAACCCCTCCCTTTTCAACCCCATCTCCCATCCCGATAACGCCCGACAACGCCGCAATGTCGTCCTCTACCAAATGTATCGATACAACTACCTGACCAAAGAAGAAAAAGACTCCCTCCAAAACCTGCCTCTCCAAGTCAGAAAAAAGGCCTACAACATGCACAATGCAGGCCTGGCTCCTTATTTCCGAGCAGAACTCGGCAAACAAATTCGCAAAATCCTCCAACAAGAAGAATACCTCAAACCCGATGGCACCGCCTACGACATCTATCGCGATGGCTTGAAAATATACACCACCATAGACCCCGCTATCCAGCGCCACATGGAAAAAGCAGCCTGGAAACACATGAAAAGCCTGCAGGAAGAATTTGATAAACATTGGAAAAACAAAGACCCCTGGACTTACAAAGAAGAAGAAACTACCAAAGCTGAAATGCAGGCCCGCCAAAACAAGCTCCAGCGCATGGTTTGGGAAAGCGAGCGCTACAGAAAACTCAGCCAAAGTGCCCTTAAACAGTACAAACAACCCCTGATCCAACAAGTCGAAAACCTGCGCCTGCGCGACATCGATATCCAACGGCTCATCGCCATCCAAAAAGACGACAAAGAACTCCAACGACTCAAAGACAACGGTATCATCTCCAAAAACATGGCCGGTGCTTACGCCCAAACGCTCAAACACCCGCAATGGCCCGCCCTCAAGCAAGCTTGGGAAGAACTGCAAAAAACAGCCGAAGACATCTTCAACAAGCCGGTGAAAATGACCGTCTTCACCTATGAAAACGCAGAACACAAAAAAGATACCGTGATGAGTCCGCTGGACTCCCTCAAATACCACCACAACTTCTTGCAAATAGGCTCCCTGGCTGTGGACCCCTCCAACGGACACGTAAAAGGCTGGGTCGGAGGCATCGACTTCACCTATTTCAAATACGACCACATCTTCTCCCGCAGGCAGGTAGGATCAACCTTTAAACCTTTTGTCTATGCTACAGCCATAGGTGAAATGGGATTTTCACCCTGCTTCCGAGTTTATGACCAACCCCAAACCATCCTTCCCGGGGAAGGCCACTTCTACCTCACCAAAGAATGGACGCCCCAAAATGCCTCGGGTGAATACAGCGGCGAGCTCCTCACACTTAAAGATGCGCTGAAAAAATCCAAAAACACCGTTTCTGTCTTCCTCATGAAAGAACTTGGCAGCGTGGACCCCGTGCTCGAAGTCATCCACAACATGGGCATAGATATAAACGCCAAATACCCCAATGGCCGCTACGTCGTACCCCGCACCCCCTCCATCTGCCTGGGAGCCACCGACCTGTCCGTCTATGAAATGAGTGGGGCCTACACCACCTTCGCCAACAACGGCATTTACAACAAACCCATCTACCTGCTCCGCATAGAAGACCGCAGTGGCCGCATCATCTACAAGCAAGAACCCTACGAACGCCCGGCTCTAAACGAAGCAACCAACTACGTCATGGTCGAAATGCTCAAATACGCAGCCAACTTCTACGACCTCAAAAGCGAAGCCGGTGGAAAAACGGGTACCACCAACGACTACGTCGATGGCTGGTTCATGGGTATAACCCCCTCCCTGGTCGTAGGCACCTGGGTCGGCGGAGAAGACCGCTGGATTCGCTTCCGCAGCATCTACTACGGCCAAGGTGCTCGCATGGCTAAACCCTTTTTCCGCGAACTCATCAAGGATTTGGAAACCGACGAAAACTCCGGCTACAACTACAAAGCCCAATTCTATAAACCGGACAACATCAACATAGAGCTCGATTGCAGCAAATATCAACAAAACACAGAAGGTGCCGAAACCCTCCAAGACCCCAATGAAGAAGACATCTTCGGCGACGAAGAAGAAATGTAAGGCGACGAAGAAGAAATGTAAAAAGCTGTACCAACCTCAATGCACACAACGAGCCAAACCCTCTTTAGCAGCTTGATATTCCGGATCCAAACGAAGGGCCTGTTCGTAATCGGCTTTGGCTTTCGCCAAATTTCCTTGCAACTCCCAGGCTACCCCCCTGTAGTAATAAGCTTTGACAAAAGCCGGATCGGTTTTTATGGCTAAGTCAAACTGCTCCGATGCCTGAGCCGTGGAATCCATGTCTAGGTATAACAAACCCGAATTGTAGTAAGCATCACTGTACTGAGGATCCAAATCAATGATTTGGCGATAGACCTTCAAGGCCTCGTCCAACCTGTTTAAATTATTTGAAAGATGATAGGCCTTTTCATGAAGGGCCAAAATATTCTCGGGATCGGCCCGCAAAGCATTGTCGTAATAACGCAAGGCTTCCTCAGGGTCGGCCTCTTTCCACAAAGCGGCCAACTGCAACCAGCCGTCAACCAATTTCGAATCCAAATTGACCGCCTTGAAATAAGCCTTCTTGGCTTTTTCTCTCTCCCCCTGATCTAAATAAATAGTCCCCAACATAAAATAAGCCTCTGCATTTTGAGGGTCTATCTTTAAAACCTTACCCACCGTCTTCAAAGCCTCCTCGTGCTGCTTCAAAATCAACTGAAACTCCGAAAGCTTCAGCAAAGTGGGTATGCGCTCGGGATAAAGTGAAGCAGCATACAGCATGGTATTTAGGGCCTTTTGAGACTGGTAATAATCCATATAAATATCGGCTAAAAGATGCAGGTAATCGACATTGACAGAATCCAAAGCCAAGGCCCTGTTCAAATCTTCTATAGCCGGATCATAGGCCTCCTGCTCATAATAATAACGAGCCCTGGCTGCATAAGCCTCGGCATTCCCCGACTCCTCTGCTATGAGCTGATTCAACTTCTCCAAAGCGGGATCAGAACTTTGTGTCTCAACTCTTTGCTTTTTCTCCTCTCCGGAAGCAGACTCCTCCTCACAAGACAGCATGAACAGCAGCATCAAAAAAACGACAAAGGGCAAAGACAAAAAGCGACCCAATACCATCAACCTAAAACACTTCATGAACTTTGTTTTTGATTCAAAACAACAAATCCCTCCTCTCCGAAAACGCCGGGCGAAAATACACGCATTTAATCAAAAAAGCCTTATTTTGCCTTAGGTTTGCGTCTGCTGAGGTACAAACCTATCCAAAAAACTATGTCATCATGAAGAAAGTTCTACACATCAACCCATTGCCTCCCCAAATCAAAAACTCCTTCCTTTTTGCACTCTTCCCCATACTACTGCTTTCTTTCTCCTGCAGTTCTCCTTGCGGAAACAGCAAAGAAGCCTTCCTCGGTAAACTCGACCGGCTCATTGAAGAAGCCAAACAACTAAGCTATCCTCCCGATGATGAACGCTGGGAAAAATACGACAAAAAAATGGAGGTGCTTTTCAACAACTGCTATGAAAAGTGGAAAGCAGAGCTGAATGTCAAAGAAAAAGCCCATGTCATAAGTCAAATGCTCTCCTATGCCTATCAGCGAGCCAAAAATCACAAAATCAAAGAACAATTGAAGGATGTGCTCAGAGAAGGAAAAGAAGAGTTCAAAGCCCTCAAAGAAGAGCTCAGACCCCTCATGGATGATCTGAAAAGCGAAGTTGACGAAATTTTGAAAGAGCTGGAGTGATAACTTTTTATTCTCTTTTTTCGTTAAAGAAAAAATAACCCCAAAAAAATGGCCCCATGGGCACCCATCGTGCTGAGCTTTAGTACGGCCTTTGCCGTAAGCTACCTCTTAGTACCCCACATCATCAAAGTGGCTTGGTACAAGAACTTGTTCGGCGAAACCGATGAACGCCACGTCCACGTAGAAAAAACACCTCCCTTAGGTGGCATTGCCATCTTTTCAGGTGTGGTTTTTGCCCTGCTTATCTGGGTGCCCAACAACCAATTCTTCCGCTTCCAAGCTGTCCTTTCCTCTTTCCTCATCATTTTTTTAGTCGGAGTACGCGACGACATCAAGCCCATTTTGCCCTGGAAAAAATTCTTGGGGCAATTGCTGGCAGCATCCATCGTAGTCTTCAAAGGCAATGTCTATCTAAAAGGATTACACGGTCTGGCCGGCTTAGAGGAAATTCCTCTGCTTTGGGGTTATACTCTGGGTATTTTAGTCGTCTTGCTACTCATCAATGCCTTCAATCTCATTGATGGCATCAACGGTTTGGCAGGAAGCGTAGCTACGCTTTTTTCCCTGCTTATCGGTAGCTGGCTTTACCTATCGGGAGCCAAAGCAGAATATTTTCTGGCTTTCTCTCTGGCCGGTGCGACCATAGGCTTTCTCCTATACAACTTTCGATCAAAAATTTTTATGGGCGACACAGGGTCTATGTTAATCGGCCTGATCTCTGCCGTGCTGCTTATCCGTTTCCTGGAGTGGAACGAAATGCTATCGCACAAAAACCCTTTACAAATCAGCTCCGCACCAGCCGTTGTCACCGGCTTGCTTATCTTACCCCTTTTTGATACCCTGAGAGTCTTTGTCTTGCGCCTTTTAAGAGGGAAATCGCCCTTTCAAGCCGACAGGACGCACTTGCATCACCTCCTACTCGACTTGGGCTTTTCCCATTTACAGGCCACCGGCATGCTGTTGGCAGCCAACACACTCATCATCATCTTCTGCTACTATTTCCATGCCTCTTCTTCCTTAATGCTCATTTTGTTGATCTTGGCAATAGCCCTATTTTTGTCGGGTATTTTGGTGTATGTACACCGAAGGCACAAAAGATTGTACTCCTGACAAAGGAATTGGCCTTGCCTCAGACAGATCCAATTCCTTGCAGCAAAGGTAACCTCTTTAACTACCCCAAGCCGATTGGGTTGGGGAAAAGAATCGGATAGTGTGATTTCTTTTTTATGGGTATTCCTTGGGGGCGGGATGGGCAGCGCGACCCGCTATGGTTTGGCTTATTGGCTAAACAAACACGCTCTAATTTTCCCCTTAGCCACCTTTTTAGCCAACTTATTGAGCTGTGTGTTGTTGGGTTTTTTAGCAGGACTTAGCTTGCGAGGGGGCATATCCAAAGAAGGGCGATGGCTGTGGATGTCCGGATTTTGCGGAGGTTTTAGCACTTTCTCCACCTTCTCTGCGGAAAGTTATCACCTGCTACAAATAGGCCACTATACCCAGGCTGTGCTCAACATAGGGCTTAGCCTGATAGCCGGTTTGGCAGGTATTTACCTCGGCCTTCGTTTGGCGGAAGCTCTATAAAACAAAACACCTATGCGTGCCTTGACGGAAATACGCGAGCACGAAACAGCCAGCATCGGTTATTTTACCGACCCCGCGGTAGGCGCTAAACTGCTTTCCATGGGCATCCTGCCAGGCTATCCCATTGTCATTTTACGCAAAACCCTGCAAGGCGACACCTTTTACATCAAAGTCGGTGACAACCGCTTTGCCATTCGTAAAAAAGAGGCTGCATGTATCGTGCTCAAATAAAAAGCAAAGCCAAAGAAAAAATTCGAACCTTTAAAGTCGGCCTCTTGGGCAACCCCAATTGCGGCAAATCTTCCGTATTCAATTACCTTACCGGCTTGCGCCAAAAAACAGGAAATTTCCCAGGTGTTACCGTAGATAAAAAAACAGGTTCTTTTCAACTTGGATCCGACACGCAAATCATTTTAACGGATTTCCCCGGCACCTACAGCCTCTATCCAACCTCGCAAGACGAACGCATCGTAGCCCAAACATTTACCAACCCCAATGACCCCAATTACTCCGATGCCATCATTTACATCGCAGATGTAACGCAGCTCGAAAAACACCTGCTCCTGTTTAGCCAGCTTCTCGACCTGGGCATACCCCTCGTCTTGGCACTCAATATGGCTGACCTGGCTGCTAAACGGGGTATTCGTGTAAAGCGGGAACAACTCGAAAAAAAACTTGGCGTCCCGGTCATTTGCATAAGTGGGCGCACCGGCCACCACATCGAAAAACTCAAAGAGCGCCTCAAAAGTGTCTTGGACAAGTATTTCCCAACTATAAACTTGGAGAAAAATTCTACAAACGGCAAAGCCAAAAACTTTTACACCCCCTCCGAGCAAGAAGAAAAAATCATAGCGAAAGTCAAAAAAATACTACCCCTTCAGAGCGATTACCAAGCTCTACTCATCGCACACCACTATCACTGGCTGTCCTGGCTAAATCGACAGCAAAAACGACAAATAGCCGCCATCCTTGAGCAAAATCCCTTCGACGACTTGCGCGCTCAAGTGGACGAAACCATGGCCCGCTATAATCGCCTCAGCCCCCTCGTTAGAAAGTATTTGGCGAAAGCCGGCCAAGGAAAAAATTTCACAGCAATCCTGGACAATGCACTTACCCACCCCTGGCTGGGGCCTGTGATTTTTTTCCTCATCATGCTCTTCGTCTTCCAGGCTATCTTTTCCTGGGCTGCTTATCCAATGGACTGGATAGACTCCGCTTTTGCACAACTGAACGAATGGCTATCCAACAGCCTTCCGGCAAATGCCTTAACAGACTTACTCATTGACGGCATCGTGGCCGGTCTCGGCGGCATCGTCATTTTTGTGCCGCAAATAGCCATTCTCTTCTTCCTCATTGGCCTGCTCGAAGAAGTGGGCTATCTGGCTCGCGTCGTCTATCTCTTTGATGGTTTGATGCAGCGTTTTGGCCTGGGAGGACGCAGCATTGTAGCGCTCATTTCCGGAGGTGCCTGTGCCATACCTGCCATCATGAGTACGCGCACCATTTCCAATTGGAAAGAGCGCCTTATCACTATTTTGGTAACACCTTTCATCAGCTGTTCTGCCCGCATCCCTGTCTATACGGCACTTATTGCCTTTGCCGTACCATCGAAAAAAATTTGGTGGATTTTCGACCAACAAGGCTTGGCCTTTATGGGCTTATACCTCATCGGCATCTTGGCAGCCTTTGGCTCGGCTTTGGTATTAAAACACCTGCTCAAAAGCTCGGAAAACACCATGCTTATTCTCGAATTGCCCGAATACCGCCTGCCGGTATTGCGAAATATCCTCTACCACGTCAATGCCAAAGTCAAAGCCTTCGTCTTTCAAGCGGGTAAAATCATTCTGATGATTTCCGTTTTGCTCTGGGCCATGGCCAGCTATGGTCCGACAGGGGCCATAGAACAGGCCCGCCGGGAAGCCCTAACTCTGGCAGCACAACAACAACTAGACCAACAAAGCACTGACAACCTCATCGCCGCTAAAGAAATCGAAGCCTCCTATGCCGGCCTGCTCGGCAAAAGCATGGAACCCCTCATCAAGCCTCTGGGCTACGATTGGAAAATAGGCATAGCCCTCGTCACTTCTTTTGCCGCTCGAGAAGTCTTTGTCTCTACCATGTCCACCATCTACAGCATAGGTAGTGATGCAGAACCCATGCGCCTCAAAGAACGCATGGAAAAGGATGTCCATCCCGAAACGGGCCAGCCGGTTTATACCACGGCAACAGCCATCTCTCTGCTACTCTTCTACGTCTTGGCCATGCAGTGCATGAGTACCCTGGTCGTCGTACGACGCGAAACGGGAAGCTGGAAGTGGCCCGCTCTCCAATTTGTCTTCATGACCGGCTTAGCCTATCTCGTAAGCTTTGGCGCTTACCAACTCCTCAGCTGAGAACCTCCCCTCTATGGTATAAATCGGTAACGCCCCCTCAAGTAGTGTTAAGTACGATACCTCGGAAACAAAAGAGCTCCAGCCTACCGTCATTTAGTTAAATTGCGTTAAAAGGCGTTAAAAAAAAGTGACCATAGTAACTTATCTCCGTAACAACCCGTTTTGCCTGCGAACACCTGATTTTCCTCACCAAAACGCAAGGCCCATGAAACGTTTGCTTTTGTTCTTCTGTCTCTTTCTATCGTTTATTTCCTTAGAAGCTCAAACGACCAACATCGGTCTTACAGCCACAGCTTATGACGAAAATGGTATGACCTTCACCGGCCCTTCAGTCGGCGTAACAGCACCCCTTGGCAAACACCTGGCTCTTGACTTGGATTTGGGGCTGCTCCATGCCATGAAAATGGAAACAGATGACTTCAAATTTAAGTATCAGGCCCGCAAACTAAGCGCCGAATTGCGCTATTACTTCCTCAAAAAGCGCAGTGGCCTGTTTCTAGGCTATCAAATGTCACACACCTCTTTTGGCTACAAACTCAAGGGAGATCAACCGAACTTCACCATCCAGGTGCCCTATGACGATGCCTTCAGCTCTTCACTTACCCTGGGTCTGGAAGCCCGCCTAAACGAAAAAAGCAAACTCGGCGTCAACACCTTTGGAGGCCTGATACTGGGTACAGAACAGCCCATCTACGGCATGGAGATCTATCTCAGCTGCAACTTCTAAGGAGCTTTTCTCAACCCATAAAAACAGCCCTGCCCTGTCTTCAGACTCGAGGCAGGGCTGTTTTTTTCTCCATCAACGCCTTCCAATTCCTTCGTAGTGAAATCCTTTGCTCTTGACAAAAGCCGGATCGTACAAATTTCTGCCGTCAAAAATGGCAGGCTCTCTCATCAGTTTCTTCATTACCTCAAAATTGGGTGTGCGAAAAGCCGACCACTCCGTGAGTATAGCCAAAGCATCTGCATCCAAAAGAGCATCATAAGAATCTTGCGCGTAATGCAAGGCTTTTCCGTATTTCTCCCGCACATTGTCCATAGCCTCCGGGTCATACACCCTCAAAGAGGCCCCCGCCTCTAAAAGGGCATCAATGGTATGTAAAGCAGGAGCTTCCCGAATATCGTCAGTCTCGGGTTTGAAAGCCAAGCCCCAGATAGCTATGCACTTGCCCGACAAGTCTTCTCCATAAAACTTCCTAATCTTTCGCACCAAAGCGCCCTTTTGCCTCTCATTCACCTGAATAACCGCTTCCAAGATGCGAAAGCGATATCCGTTCTCCTCTGCCGTTTTAAACAACGCACGAACATCCTTTGGGAAACAAGATCCTCCAAAGCCCACCCCGGGAAAGAGGAAACGCTTGCCAATGCGCGAATCGCTGCCCATACCCAGGCGCACTTTGTTGACATCAGCTCCAACCCGCTCACAAAGATTGGCCATTTCGTTCATAAACGAAATGCGCGCAGCCAGGTAAGAATTGGAAGCGTATTTCGTCATCTCCGCAGAACGCGGATCCATAATGAGAATGGGATTGCCCTGCCGAACATAAGGCTGGTAAAGCCTTTTCATGAGCTCTGCTGCTCGCTCAGACCACGCACCGATAACCACCCGATCGGGCTTTAAAAAATCTTCAACGGCTACACCCTCACGCAAAAATTCCGGGTTCGATACCACGTCAAACAAATCCCGAGGCAAATGTTCAGACAAAATATCGCATACTCGTTCAGCTGTACCTACGGGAACAGTGCTCTTGTTCACCACAATGGTATATCGCTCAATCAACCCGGCCAATTGGCGAGCTACACCCTCCACATAGGACAAATCGGCACTGCCGTCTTCTGCCGGCGGTGTGGGTAGAGCTAAAAAAACTATCTCCGACTGCTTAACAGCTGAAGCCAAATCCGTCGTAAAAGAAATACGCCCCTGTTCCAAATTGCGGTGAAACAACAGCTCCAAACCAGGCTCATAAATGGGAATCTTCCCTGCTTTTAAGTCGGCTACCTTAGCCTCATCAATATCGACGCAAACCACTTCATTTCCCGTTTCGGCAAAACAAACACCCGAAACCAAGCCGACATAACCCGTTCCAACAACTGCTAATTTCATTCGATATAAAATTTATACCCAAACCGAAATGGTTTGGGACATTTACAACTCACAAACCAGCGAAAGATAGGGAGTTTGGAAGGCTTCAGCCTCCCAAACCACTTTGCCATGAGTATATTACCAAAGCCTCCTCCTGCACTTTAGGAAAAGTGCCGCAAAAATAAGAGACTAAACCATAAACACAAGACTTTAGCACTACTTATTTATGCCTTCTCCCATCCCCTCTGTCAATTCCTGAACGAATTTAAACTCGCTGAGAAAGGTCGCAGCAACCACCCGCAAAATAGTATAAGCCGGAATAGCAACTATCATACCGAGAATGCCTCCTATCTTTGCTCCCATCATGATGACGATAAAAATTTCCAACGGATGAGCACGTATGCTGTTGGAAAAAATCCAAGGCTGCAACACCAAGTTGTCAATCAACTGCATCAAGGCAAAAACCAAAGCCACCTTACCTATCAAAGGCAACATCTGAGAATAAAAATCCAAATCCAAATTGGAAGTAATGGCAATTAAAATGCCTACAACAGCGCCTATAGACGGGCCCAAATAGGGGATAACGTTAATCAAAGCAGCAAAAAAGCCGATGAGCAGTGCATTGCTTACGCCCAGTAAACTCAAACCTACACTTACAATAACGGTGATGACCGTAATCTGGATAAGCACTCCTAAAAAATAGCGCGTCAAAAGCTCGCTAATAGACGAAATCGCCTTCTCCACCTTTTCTTCGTAAGCCTCAGGCACCATCATTTGGATAAAACTCGTAAACAAACCCTGATCGCGTAAAAAGAAAAACGCAATAAAAAAAACAGAGAAAAAACCAATAAAGATATTTCCGGCTGCCGCCAAAATACTACTGAACCAATTCGCCAATTGCTCCGGCCTAAACCACTCCTCCAAACGCAAAACCCGCTGCAATTGCTCCTCCGTAGAAAGAGGGCGTGTAATTAAACCTCGCTCCAACATCCAATTGTTCCATTGAGCCAAGGGTTCATCTAAAGCATGAGCTATAGCTGCATAATTCAAGCGACTCAATTGTGCTGCCTGCTCCACAAATAAGGGAACAAACAACCCAAGCAAAAGAGCAAAACCCAGCAAAAAAGTCAACAAGGTCAAAATCGATGCCAAAGAAGGCCCCGCTTGAAAACGCCAAAACTTCAAATGTCTAAGGTAAAAACGCCGAACGGGAGCACCCATCAAAGACAAAACCCAGGAAATCACCACGTAAACCACAATGTTGCTAAAAAAATACCACACCAGGCCCACTATGAGCAAAACCAAAAAAAGCGCAACAAAACGACCACCTGACTTTTTCATAAAAACAAAGGTAAACAATTCCAAGGCTATTGCCGCCCGGATTCCTTACCTTTGTTTCCTCAATTTGCCCAGCCCCCGGAAAACCGAGATGAATACGCCTCATTAGAGACAACACTCCATGCATTACTTAGATCAACTCAACGAAATACAACGCCAGGCCGTCATGCACATGGAAGGCCCCGCCCTCGTCGTAGCAGGCCCCGGTTCGGGAAAAACCCGAGTGCTGACTTATCGCATAGCCCATCTCATCGATCGAGGCATCCCCCCCTATCAAATCATGGCCCTGACCTTCACCAACAAGGCTGCCCGCGAAATGAAAGAACGCATCCAAAGCGTTACGGGACCCCAAGCTTACAATGTCTGGGCCGGAACCTTCCACTCCATCTTTGCCCGCATCCTCCGCTATGAAGCCGAACACATCGGCTATCTCTCTTCCTTTACCATCTACGATACCGACGACTCCAAAAGCCTCATCAAAAACATCCTCAACGACCTGCATTTGTCGAAAGACCAATACAACCCCAATTCCGTTCGGGCACGCATATCCTCGGCAAAGACCAACCTCATCTCGCCCAAACGCTATGAACAAGATCAAGAACTCATGGCCCAAGATCGTGCCGCCCGACGTCCACACTTCGCCAAAATCTACCAAGAATACGTAGCTCGTTGCAAACGCAGCGGTGCCATGGACTTCGATGACCTGCTCTATAGGCTCTATGAATTATTGCAAAATCATCCGGACATTGCCGATAAATACAGAAAACGCTTTCCTTTTTTGCTCATCGATGAATTTCAAGATACCAACTTCCTCCAATACCAAATTGCCAAAAAACTGACCCACTATCCGGGAAGCTCCCGCAACATCCTGGTCGTAGGTGATGACGCACAAAGCATTTACGCCTTTCGGGGTGCGACCATCCAAAATATCCTCGACTTCCAAAACGACTTCAAACCTTATGGCGTAAAAACCTATAAACTCGTCAAAAACTACCGCTCGACCGAACACATCGTCCAGGCAGCCAATCAAGTCATCACCCACAACAAGCGACAAATCCCCAAAACCATCGAATCGGTACGCGGCTCGGGAAATAAAATCCACCTCATCAAAGCCATGACCGATAACGAGGAAGGCAAACGCGTCGTCGATGCTATACTCGAACAAAAAAACAGGCTCCACCTACGCAACCGCGATATCGCCATCCTCTATCGCACCAATGCTCAATCTCGCATCTTTGAAGAAAACCTTCGCCAACACAACATCCCCTACCGCGTCTTCGGCGGACTGTCGTTCTACCAACGCAAGGAAATCAAAGACCTCATTGCCTATTTCCGCCTGGCTATCAACCCCCAAGACGATGAAGCTCTTCGACGCATCATCAACTATCCCAAACGAGGCATTGGAAAAACCACCCTCGAAAAAATCTCCGCTCAAGCCGCTCTTTCCCAGCAAACGCTCTGGCAAACCATCCCCCAAATGAGCTTCCCCAGCCGAACCCAAAATGCTTTGGACGGGTTTACAGCACTTATCAAAGACTTTCGTCAAATGGCGGAAGAACAAGATGCTTATCAAACAGCTCTGCACATCGCCCGCCGCTCGGGAATCCTCAATGAACTGAAAAAAGACACCTCCATAGAAGGCCTCAGCCGCATGGAAAATATCAATTCCCTGCTCGATGGCATCAAAGAATTTACAGCACAAAAAACTGACGATTCAGAACAGTCCGACCTCAGCCTGGCTGCCTACATCCAAAACATCGCCCTATTGACCGACCTCGACCAAAATTTGCCGGAAGGCGATGATTTCGTCACCCTCATGTCTATCCATGCCGCCAAAGGCCTGGAATTCCCCTCTGTCTTTGTCGTCGGCCTGGAAGAACAACTCTTCCCCAGCTTTATGGCCATGGAAAGCCCGGAAGGCCTGGAAGAAGAAAGAAGACTGTTTTACGTAGCCATTACCCGTGCGAAAAACTTTCTCACCCTCAGCTATGCACTTAGCCGATACCGCTACGGACAAATGCGATACAACGACCCCAGCCGATTCCTCACCGAAATAAACCCCCAACATATCGAAGGCGAAAAAACCATCGCTGCCAACCTCCAAGCTATGAACGCCCCAAGCCGCTCCGGAGTAAAAGGCAACTTCAAACGAGCCGCCGGCAAACTAAAAAAACCTGTTAAGGTGCCTAAAGACTTTCACCCCAGCCCCTCTGCCGCCATACAATCCGGCATGGAAGTCTTCCATCTCCAATTTGGCAAGGGAAAAGTACTGGCTATTGACGGTAGCCGAGATAAACGGGTGGCTACTATCTTCTTCCACGAACTGAAAGATCAAAAACGCATCATGCTGAAATTTGCCAAACTGCAAATCTTGAAGTAACAAGCCCTTTGGCTCCTACCTAAAACATCTGTCATGCAAGCCGACAAAGCCAAGTCCGTTTTGCTGCGAGAGGCCCGGCGACTCGGCTTTTCCTTTGTCGGGGTTAGCAAAGCCGAGTTTATGGATGCCGAAGCCCGACGCCTGGAACAATGGCTCAACCTGGGCTTCCACGGCAAAATGCACTACATGGAAAATCACTTTGAAAAAAGAGTGGACCCCCGCAAACTGGTGCCCGGAGCCAAATCCGTCATCAGCCTGATGTACAACTACTACACCGACAAAAAACCTCAAGACCCCGAGGCTCCTAAAATCAGCATCTACGCCTATGGCGAAGACTACCACCGCATCATCAAAGCTAAACTGAAAGAACTGGTCAAAACCCTACAAAAAGAAGTCGGAGAAATCAACGGCCGCGTTTTTGTGGATAGTGCTCCTGTCTTAGAACGAGATTGGGCCATGCGATCCGGCTTGGGATGGACCGGAAAACACACCTTGCTCATTCGGCCCAAAGCAGGCTCCTACTTCTTCCTGGCCGAAATCATCTCCGACCTGGCACTGGAGCCGGATGCTCCCGGAGAAGACCACTGTGGCCGATGCCGTCGCTGCATTGAAGCCTGCCCCACAGACGCCATCAGCCCCCAAGGCTACCTGCTCGATGCCCGCAAATGCATCTCTTACCTCACCATTGAACTCAAGGAAGAAATTCCTAAGGAATACAAAAGCCAACTCGAAAACTGGATTTTCGGCTGCGACATCTGCCAGGAAGTCTGCCCCTGGAATCGCTTTGCCTCCCCTCACAAGGAACCTGCCTTCGAGCCTCAAGTTGCTTTGCTCAACATGGACAAAAGAGCGTGGGAAGAGCTGACCGAAGAAGTGTTTAAAGATCTGTTTAAAAAATCTCCGGTAAAGAGAGCCGGCTACATGAAGTTGATGGAGACTTTGAAAGGACAAAGCCCCTCAAAGTCTCCACAAAACACTTAGTGGGCGTGTCCATGCTCCAATTCCTCCGGTGTAGCATCTCGTACATCCACAATTTCTCCGGAAAAGAAAAGTGTACGACCTGCAAGAGGATGGTTAAAATCCATGGTTACCGTTTCCTCGCCAATGGCAACCACCTTGCCCTGCAGCTGATTGCCTTGAGGATCCGTCATGGGGATGTAATTCCCCACTTGCAACTCGTCAATCACCTTGCCGTCTTGCACAAAAATGTTTTTGGGCAATTCCACAAAAAACTGTTCTTCCACTTCGCCATAACCATCGGTCGGTGAAAGCTGAAAAGCAAAAGAATCGCCTTTGTTCAAATCCTTGATGTTGGCTTCAAAAGCCGGCAACAATTGACCGGCACCATACAAAAAGGTCAGAGGTTTGTCCTTGGCAGCTTGGTCAACGACTTCACTGCCTTCCTGGTCCAGCCTCAACTCGTAAGCCAGGCTAACCACTTTTTTGTTATCTACTTTGTTACTCATGAAAAAAAGTTTTGGCGAAAGCCAAAGGTTGAAAAAAAGAAAGTTACTCACAGGCAAAGTAGCCAAACCGAGTACACTTTCGAATAAAACGCTATAAATCCAGCAACAGTTTAACAGGATCTTCCAGCAGTTCTTTCACGCGAACGAGAAAAGTTACCGAAGTGCTTCCGTCAATAATGCGATGATCGTAAGAAAGAGCCAGGTACATCATCGGGCGAATCTCTACCTGACCGTTTACAGCTACAGGGCGCTCTTTGATGGCATGCATACCCAAGATGGCACTCTGCGGCTCGTTCAAAATGGGCGTACTCAACAAGGAGCCAAAAACACCTCCATTCGTGATGGTAAAAGTGCCGCCACTCATCTCTTCCAAACTCAACCTCCCTTCTCTGGCTTTGGCAGCCAACTCCTTAATCTTGCGTTCAATCTCTGCGAAAGACAGCGATTCCACATTTTTTACGGGAGGCACCACCAAGCCGTTGGGTGTAGAAATAGCGATGGAAATATCCACGTAATCGTGATAAATGATTTCATCGCCCTCGATAAAGGCATTGACATCGGGCATATCCATCAGCACTTTGGCGCAAGCCTTGGCAAAAAGCGACATAAAGCCCAGTTTGATGCCGTATTTTTCTACAAATTGTTCTTGATATTTCTTCCGCAAAGCCATGACTTCCGTCAAATCCACCTCGTTAAAGGTGGTCAGCATGGCTGTTTGATTTTTTGCTGAAACGAGACGACGGGCAATAGTCCGCCGCATGCGACTCATCTTTTTGCGCTGTTCTGTTCGTTTTGGGCTTTCGCCAAATGTCGGAGCTTCTTGCCGGTCAGCCTCGGCCTGTACCGCCTTATCTGCCGTCGTTGTTGCAACCCGCTTTTCATCAGCTATAGCCCCTAACACGTCTTGCTTAGTAATGCGACCGCCCTTGCCCGTGCCTTGAATTTGTGAAGCTTCCAAACCGTTTTCCCGAAGAAGCTTGGCTGCAGCCGGAGAAGGAACACCGACCTCTTTTGCCGAAGTTTGAAGCTCAGTGGCTGCTTCCGATTTGCCGGAAGGCAATTGAACCTGCTTCTGCTCGCCCTCTTCCGCAGCAACGGTGGGTTTCTCTGCCGGAGCAGCATCAGTATCTATACGAGCCACCAAGGCTCCTATTTCCAAATCATCCCCTTCCTTAGCTACGTGAATCAACTTACCTGCAGCTTCCGCAGGAAATTCCAAGGTAGCCTTGTCCGATTCAAACTCGCAAATGGGTTCATCGCGTTCGACATAAGAGCCGTCTTCCTTCAACCACTGCGACAGGGTTACCTCGTTGATGGACTCTCCTATGGTTGGGACGCGCATTTCTCTAATAGGCATAGCTGACTGGTCTTTGAGCAAAGTAAGCTCCTCTTCCTTGCAAACTTTTGATATTCAAGTCAAAGGCTTAGAGCAATCAAACCCATGAACGACAAGGCACAAGCCAACAATATCGTCCGCGCCTTTGCCACGAGTGTGATGCGCCCGCAAAGATACGCAAAAAAGAAGCGCACAAACGGTCTATTCTTCGGCCAATGCTTTTCCGATATAGACCAACACATCCCCTTCTTCCACCTCCATATCGTCGCAGCGAGAGAGTATAATATCAACCCCTTGCCCCCCTTTGCGCTTAATAAAAAGCGGAATACTTTCTTCTTGGCGATTGATGCGAGCAATAATTTGTTTAAATTGTTCTTTAGAAGTAATGGGAATTTCGTGCAATTCAGGATGATCTCTGACCACCTCACTGAGGTTGATGTAATCATCCACACAGGAAAAAAGGCCCTCTTTCGGACTACCGGAACCTTCTCCAAGTTGCAATTCGTCTTGCGAAATCAGGCGATAAGCGGCATGTTCATCTTCCAAGATTTGTTTAAATCGCTCTACGGCAAATTTATTGACGTCGGAGCTGCCGGTCATGGCCAGCACCATTTTGACGTTGAGCAATTCGGGATGGTCGATGAGGTCTTCGGAAAAAACGTCTTCCCGGATAGCCGTAAGCCCTTCGCGTTTAGCTTTTTCCACCAAAGAAGCCGAGCGGTCAAGCAAAATCACCTTGTTCCCGTGCTCTTGCAAGTACTTGGCTATGAGGCGGGCTGCCTTATTGGCTCCGATAATGAGCACACCCTCGCGTTCTTCAAGAGCTACACCCAACCACTGAGCAACGAACCGCGCTGTAGTGGCATTGAGCAAGACCGTGCCCGCTACAATCATAAAGACCAAGGGCGTGATGTACTCCGCTCCCGGCATTTTGCCCATCAGCTTCAGCCCAAAAAGAGAAGCTACACCGGCAGCCACCACACCGCGAGGCCCCACCCAGGAAATAAAAGCCTTCTCCCCAATCGTCAGACTAGAACCATGTGTACTTATAAAAACAGAAAGCGGCCTCAAGACAAAAATCACCAACAAGAACAATCCCAGCGCCCGATAATCTTGCAGCAGAAGAATCTGCTCAACATCTATGTTGGCAGAAAGCAAAATGAAAAGCATGGAAATGAGCAGAATGCTCAAAGACTCCTTGAAGTCGAGGATATAACTCAATTCTTTGGTGTCCAGATTGCCCAAAACCATACCCATAATGACCACACTCAAAAGCCCGGATTCGTGCTCCAGTTGGTCGGACGCCACAAAAACGCCCAGCACCAGGGCTAAAGTAAAGACGTTAATCAAATAGTGAGGAAGTAGCTTGTGTTTCAACATGAAACGCAAAAAATGCGCTGCAGTAAAACCCAAACTAACGCCCACGATGAGAATGCGCAAGAAAGACTCAAAGGCCCGCAGCGTAAAAGCGCCTCCCTGACCACTGATAATGAAGTCAAAAACCAAGACAGCTACCAAAGCGCCCAAAGGATCGATCAAAATTCCCTCCCACTTGAGTACCGTAGCTACCTTGGGCTTTAAAGGCAAATTGCGCAAAATAGGAGCAATCACCGTTGGGCCGGTAACGATGATCAAAGCGGCAAACAGCGAAGACAACTGCCAGTTTAAGCCCATTAAATAATGGACACTCAAAGCTCCTCCGACAAAAGTAATGGCCGCCCCCAAAGAAATCAACTTCCAAATGGTAGGCCCCACTTCCCTCACTTCCCGCATCTTTAAGGTCAGCCCTCCCTCGAAAAGAATAATGCCTATTGACAACTCCACAAAATAAAACAGGTACTCATTGGGAAAAAGACCATACCCCGTTTTAGGGTCATAGACCGGCTCTAACCACTTTGCTCCATCGGGGAGGAAAAGACTGGACACCGGCCCCACAGCCAGACCAATGAGAATAAGCGGCAAAATAGCCGGCAAACGAAAATACCAAGCCAACCACTGGGCCAAAATCCCTAAAATAATGAGGGAAGCGAGTTCTAACATGGGGTAAAAATACAAAAAACCGCTTGCTTGCACAGGCGGTTTTTTGTTTTAACAGGTGAAAAGCCACTCGCTTCTCAATAGGACCAAAGGTCCTGTTCAAAGTTGAAGATGCTTTGCTTGATACGCTCCGACTCCAGCAAAAGGTCCACGCCGGAAAGATAATCTTTCAAACGACGATCATAAACGTTGGACTCTTTGTAAATATAACTGGAAAAATAGCGCATCTCCATGATGTCTTCCCAAGAGGTTAGAGAAGCATCATTGCCTTCTATATAAGCTTTTTCTCTAGCAAGCACTTTGCGGGCATCGGGATAATACACCCAGAACATCACCTTCTCATAGAGGAAGTTTCCATTGTCATCGGTAACATCCTGAATAGGCGCAACACCCAAAATGCGCACCTGCAAGGTCGAAGTTTCTCTGTCGAAGAACCAATCTTCTTTTACGCGAAAGCGCTTGATGTCTTCCGGATTGATTTCGTTGCGAACGACTTGAATGATTTCTTCGTAAGTTTCAGGATCAAAGACAATGGTCGTATCCAGAAAACTCACCTGAGCAGCCACCTCATCGGCTGTGAGTGGATGAAGAAATTTGTCGTCCTCAGGGCTGTACACCGTAATGTCTTCATTGATGGCGGCGTCCAGTAAAATTTTAAAGAAAGGCCGATCGGGATAGATGAAGTGTTTGTTCATCTTTTCGCGTACATCAATCACACGCCAAATGCGTTTTTCCCAGAAAATGTCGATTTCGCGGATATCGTCATACGGCAAAACGCGGTGTTCAACGGTAAGTTTTTTTTCCACGATGCCATCCACGGGGAGATCCCCCTCATCCACCGGTTCACCGGATTCGGTCAGGGAGGCTTCGGGAGATTGAGCTGAGAGCAAGCCAGGGGCCATAAACAAACCCGCGAGCAGAGCACTTAGAAACAGAGTTTTGAGAGCCATCTTCATAATTAAATACTTTGCTTGTGTGTAGCTAAATGAAAGAGTAAAGCACTGTACAACTGCTACAATTGCTTTGCGCAAAAGCCGGCCGAAAAAACCGCCGGTTTCCTGCTTGAGAGCGCCACCGGATATAGAACGCTCAGCTGAAGTTTCTATTATCCGGTGGCACTTCCCTGTTTTTTATGAGCAAGACAGACTTCAAAGGTTATCAAACCTCTGCAAGCCGCCTGTTCTTACTTGATGTTAAAGACCAAAGAGTTGATCTTACGGCCCGAAGAGTCACCAGGACAACGCGCCTTGACATCCATGAAGTAGAAGGTATCTCCGGGCTTCGCCTGGTTGATCAAGCGCTGGGCCTGAGACTTATAGCTACCACCTGAATTCAAAGCTTCCACAGCATCCTGGCGCTTGGGTACGCGCACCAGGCGGAAACCCTGAATTTGGCATTTGGCATCGAAGTCGAAGTTATCCAACCAGGCAATCAAGCCTTTTTGCGCTTTAAATGTACCTGCCGGCAAGGTGCCGTCAGACTTGTTACCCAGTCGTGCAATGGGGTCGGGTATGCGCTTTACGCGGAAACCCTTTTTGGCATTCATGCCTCCTCCGCTTACCTTGACAAAGCAGTTAGGCTCTTGGCCTCCGGGTTTGCTCACCGTTACCACGTACTGAGAACCACTGACTTTTTTGATCTTACCTCCGCCACCGCTGATGCTCACGCGCAACTCACTGGTCGGAATGCCAGCGGCAGAGATGGAAACGGGATTCTCAACACCGATGTAAAACACATTCATCTTATCGGCAGAAACGGCCACCGAGCGCTCACCCACCTCGTATTCAAAGACTTTTTCGTACTCCTTCTCTTCCTTGGTCAGTGGGTTGGTAACTACGATCTTTACGTTCAACTTCTTCGTGCCCAAGCCCGTTGCCTTGGTGGTGTAATGGGCTGTTCCCTCTTCCATGGGAATTAAATTCCCGTTGACATACACCTTGGTGTTTTCAGAAGACTGAGAAGAATACGCCCCCAAAAAGACATCCGCTTCAAACTTTTCACCTCGGATGACATAAGACTTTTTAGCGGCCAAAACCGGCTGGAAGACGTCAAAAACGATGTCCTCTCCTTTGGCTTTTTTGAACAGGTAGTTCAACACAGCTGCCGCAGAAGTCTTGGCATCGCTTTGGATTTTAGAGAACATGGGGAAAACAGCCGCCACCGGCATTTGGCGAAACTTGAAATCCGCCCAACTGCTCTTTTTGTCATGACTCAAGGCCTTCCAGTCTTCAACATCCAACGAGATACTCTTGATCACTTCCGGATCTTTATCGACCAAGTCAATCAACTTCTGGCGGGTTTCTTTGATCTTGGCCTCCAGTTCAAAGCCCTTTCCATCGTCCTCCGGTGTATTGGGGTCTCCCAGCACCAACAGACGGGTAGTAACATCTTTATCCTTTTTGCGCTTGGGCCATTCGGGATGGTCCGGATGAGGGCCACCTGCTGCCTCAAACAACTCATCACGCAGATTTTGTACGTAATCTACGAATTCCGAAGTAATGGCTTGTGCCTGCTTGGCCTTTTCGGCAAATTCCTTTTTATCAGGATAGGCTTCAGCTTGGTCTTCAATGGCATCCAGCACTCGGCTGTTGCTGACATCAACGATTTTTCCCGATTCTTGAATACCCTTATCCAGAGAGAAAAAGGCATTCATCACTTCGGCCGATACATTGAGGGCCAGCAGAGCCGTCAGCACCAGATACATCAAGTTAATCATCAACTGCCGCGGTTCCTTAGGTATTGACATGGCAATGGATTTTTTTGGTTAACAAATGGTTGTTTTCAAGAGAAAGCAACCGTTTATCCACGACCTATGCTGGCCATTGCACTCAGCATGTTGCCATATACCGAATTCAAGGAACTGAGGTTTTGATTCAAACCTGCCAATTGTTCTTTGAAGGCTTTGGCATCTTCTACCGAATCGCTCAAATCGCCCATGGCTTCATTCAACTTCGCATAGAAGTTGTTCATCGTCTGGATTTGCTGGCTGGTACCCGAAAAATCCACTTCCTGCAAAGCTTTCAAAGCCGAGAGGTTTTTGGATACATTCTGCAATTCGGAGAGCATGCCTCCCAGTTGTTTTTCAACCACTTCACCGTCCAGAGGTTTACCCATAGGTGCTGCGGTACCACCCACGGTCAGTGGCTGCATGGGAGCATCGTAATCGTCCAATCCGGGGAACAATTTTTCCCAATAATAATCTTTTTCAGGGCCTACCAAGCCCAAAAACAAGAAGATAAAGGCCTCTGTACACAAGCCGATGGTCAGCATGAGACTAGCTCCGGGCAAGCTCTCCAGCTTAAAAAGAGCACCGAGCAAAACCACGGATGCGCCAAGACCGATGATGAGGTTCTTGATGTACTTGAAGCTTTTCGAATGCAAAAAACTCATTGTTGTGTTCGTTTTAGGTTAGTAAAGTTTGTTGCTTTTCCCGATCCCCTTTCCGGGAAATCCACTACCATAATGCCAAAGAGGCAAAAGGTAACAGCCAGGACGGGAAAAAGTCAAAAAGGAGGAGGAAATCGGTTTCCTCCTCCTTTTCAGGTTTAGAAGTCATTGATGGAACGCCCAAGGAACGTCAGGGCACAGCGGAACCCGATATAAGACTTGGTGGTATCTTCAAACTCATAAGCGCGGCTGCTGGTTTGCAGGAAATAGCCCACATCTTTCCAGGAGCCTCCGCGGATGACTTTCAAGCGATAAGCATCGGGATCTTCTTCCTTGGTGTCGTAGCGATAATCGGGGTTCATGTCGTGAATGAAGGAATAGGCATTGGAGTGGAAAGCCGTAACAGTCCATTCCGCCACATTACCGGACATGTTGTAAAGGCCATAATCGTTGGGGAAATAGGCATCTGCCTTAACCGTATAAAAACCACCGTCTTCGGGATAGTTGCCCCTGCCGGGTTTGAAGTTTGCCAACAGACAGCCCTTGGCATTGCGCAGATAATAAGCACCCCAGGGATAAGGAGCATTTTCGTGTCCTCCACGCGCTGCATACTCCCATTCGTGCTCAAAAGGCAGGCGAAAATCTTCGGTATTGACGCCATTGGCCTCGTAGGCATTCCACAATTTTGTACGCCAATAGCAGAAAGCATTGGCCATATGCCAGTTGACGCCCACCACGGGATAGTCGTCAAAGGCCGGATGCCAGAAGTAATTGCGCGTCATCGGCTCATTGTACGAATAGGAGAAATCGCGTATCCAGCAGAGCGTGTCGGGATAGATGTTGATCTTTTTGCGCTTGATGAAAGACTGGCGATGCGATTTACCGCGGTCGTTGGCAGCCGCCTTCCAGTCGTACCACTCGTACTCATAAACCAATTTGCTGACATTCAACTCTTTCTTGCCGGCAAAACGATCGCGCCCTTGGTAAAACAGATCTTCCAAGGTCTCATCTTCCCAATCTATTTCCTGTTCCCAGTCAATGAACTCATCACCCGTAAGCTCATCTTCTACAAAGTGGTCCAGATATGCATGGGCCAGCGAATCGCGAACCCAATAGACAAACTGGCGATATTCGTTGTTGGTAATCTCCGTATCATCCATGTAAAAACCCGTAATGGAGATAGCTTTGGGCCGCTGATACATGGTGCGGGAGATGTCTTCATCTCCGGTACCAATGAACAAGGTGCCCGAGGGCACATAAACCATACCATAAGGGTTAATGCCTTTCCAGGCCGGACGATCCAAGACACCCGTAAGCTGGCCGGATTGGCGGGAGCCACAGGCTGCTAAAAAGGTTGTGAGAACCAATAGCGCGAAAACGGTTTTGAGCTGTAGTTTCATGTTTACACCCGAGTTTTCCTTCAATGAATAAAAAGTGACCGTAAAAGTAGATAAAAATCCGATACGGTCAAAGGTTAGTACGTGTTAATCTTCACTTTTTGCCGTTTAGGCGGCAAAAATAAGCAAAATTCAGCCGACATGGGAAGCAGAGCTTCTTTTTTGAGGTTGCGAAAAAACTTTCCGGCACCTCTTTTCTTTCCTACTCATGCTCATGTTTATAGCCGAGCTTGCTTTATTTTACGAGCGCCCAAAGTTAGAATTTTTCCTGCAATTGGAAAATTTGGGCGCTTTTTTCTACAAATTAGCCGGCGTATGTTCTCCAATTCGTTCAAAAACGGGGGCTATAAATAACAGGAGGCAATTTGCCCTTGCCCGGCACTTTGCCCAAAGCATACTGTATCCACAATTCATGAGAGCCGTCGGAAACCCTCCTCAAACCGGAAACTGTCCAGTCGTAAGCATACATCAAACGCCACTTTTCATTGAGTTGATACCCCAGGGAAAAAATCAAAGCATCCAAGCTGCGGCTGTCGTATCCTCTTAACGCCAGGCCTGCCGAAATATTGCCGTTCCAGGTCCAAAGGGAAGATAGATCCGTTTGCCAGCTCACCAGATCGGTTTTTACCAGCAAAGCGGGTTCCCACAGCAAGAAGCGCCCCCACTCCATTCTATAAGCTCCGTAAAAGAAAAGATGAACCGTCGGATCGTGTACCACCGGGTTCTGTTTGGCGAAAGCCGACAAAGCAAAACGCTCTATGGAAAGACCTAAAGCCCCTCGTTCAGATAACCAAAAAGCTCCAAGCCCGGCCGTAAGCCAGGCCGCTTGCCAAGGCTGTGCCTGGAGCCTGTCATCCCGATGGTCTATGGTTCCTCCCTCGTAAACCCCATCCGGCGTACGCAAAAACTGACCTGGCAGACGCTGCTGCTCATAACCCAAGCGAGCACCCAAAGACCACTTGCCTCCCGCTAAAATGCCTTGGAAGTTGTAAGCTAAACCGGCTGTTAACCACTCTTCTGCGCCCAAGACCTCCCTGCTCAACTGCAAGCCCACGCCTCCTCTGGTCAGATATACAGGCATCTGTAGCGAAACAAAACCCGATTGTGGCTTGCCGGGCAATGGCCCCAACCATTGACTGCGCCAACGGGCATCCAACAACAAATCTTCTTCCAAGCCGGCATAAGCAGCATTGAACAAAAGGGGGTTGAGCGAAAACAGGCTGTACTGAGGCAACTGCTGGGCCGGCAAAACAGCTGCAAAAACCAACAACAAACCTGTAAGCCACGCCCAACGAAAAAAAGTGAAGTCAAACTGCTTCATACAGAGCTTTTAGTTAAGACGATAGAAAAGAGGGTTTAGTATGCTTTCAAAAGACTTAAAATAATTCAGCCTCCAATGACTAAAACGGCAAAAAGCCAAACCGCTTTCATCAAGCCGGCCACAGCTTGTAAAAAGTAAAATTACCAAATTTATGAGACTACTTCTCCCAAAAAAAACTAACTTTATCTTGCTCTCTCTTTGGCTGAAATGATCAAGCCCTCTAAGTAGGTTTGCAGAATTTGGATATGCACCCAAAGTAAAAAGTTTGGAACGCTAACAAATACCAAACCCTTTTCGTCCTAATCATATAAACATCTACATCACTATTTAACACGCTTGCTAAAAAACGAAACACCCCCCGGTGCTAAAACTAAAAAGCTTAAAAGGCGTTTCCCGAAAAGCCTAATGTCATACATTAAAAAGAGTAGGGGGCGGTATCCGAAAAGCCAGACAGAGTAGGAGTTTTAGCAACAAAAATCAGTAAACCATGGTAAAAAAACATTATGCCATTCTTTTTGCCTTATCATTCCTTTTCGCTTCTCCGGCTTTCGCCGTTACCGGCAACTCAGCGTCACAGCAACACGCTTGGCAGAAAGTCGTGAAAAAAACTTATGGGGCCAGTTCCGTAGAAGACTTTCTGAACCTGACGCCACAAAGCATTGAAAAACGCAGTGGAGAAAAATTGGACAAACAAGCCGTCAAACAACTGAAAAAAGACCGGAAAAAAGTAAAAAAAGCAAGAGCCGGCAACCAAAAGAAGAGCCAAATTGCAGCCCTGCTGCTCTGCTTTTTTGTGGGGGTTCTGGGAATACACCGCTTCTATCTGGGTTACACAGTCATTGGTATCATACAGCTTTTGACCTTGGGGGGACTTGGCATTTGGGCGCTTATCGATTTCATACGGATCATTACCGGCGACTTAAAGCCTGCCGACGGCAGCAATTATGACCCCTCTTTCTAATTTCCCACACTCAAACCAAAACGGTTTGAAGCAACAAGCCTAAAGTTGAGAAGTCGGGATAGCAGCTGCTATCCCGACTCTGTTTGCATTGGAATGTGAAACCGTCTTCTATGCTGTTTGTCAGCTCCACCACGCTATTTTAGGTTCTTCCATTTGTTCTTATACTTAACGCCTGCTATAAATCACTTAGCCCATTGACATTGCTCATTGCCGCGCTGTCGAAAAAAGAAGTCCTTTTTCTTCAATCCGGCAAAACCGGAACACACAAAATAAGAGCGCGTTTATGGGCAGTCAAAAAGTTTCTCTGGTTACCGACGTGACCACCAGACAGCAATGCATGGAGTATTTGCTCAAAGATTTGCGTGCCCTGGAGCTGATGATGGAGCAAGATCTTTTTGACCGCGGCACTCGCCGCATGGGCGCCGAGCAGGAATTCTGCTTTGTAGATGAGCATTGGCGGCCGGCACCGGTGCTGATGAAGGTCTTGGAACAAATAGATGATCCCCATTTCACTACCGAGTTGGCGGTTTTCAACATGGAGGTCAATTTGGATCCTCAAGAGCTTAAAGGGAGCTGCCTCAGCGAATTAGAGCAACAACTGCAAACGTATTTGGCGAAAGCCGATGCCATCTCCTCCAAGAAAAAAGCGCATCCTATCTTAGTGGGCATCCTGCCCTCCATCAGACGCTCTGACATTGGCCTGCAAAACCTCACCCCTTTGGAGCGTTATGCAGCTTTAATGGATGTGCTACGTCAAATACGAGGAAGTCATTTCGAGTTTTGGATTGAAGGCACCGATCAGCTCATCACCAAAGCCGAAAGCTCCATGTTTGAAAGTTGTAACACCAGTTTTCAACTGCACTTTCAAGTCTGGCCCGAGGAATTTGCCGAGGCCTACAATTGGTCTCAGTTGGTTACGGGCCCTCTCTTGGCTGCAGCTACCAACTCGCCCATGCTTTTGGGAAAGCGCCTGTGGCGCGAAACGCGCATAGCGCTATTCCAGCAGGCTGTGGATACCCGCAACACGGCAGAGCTTTCCCGCCAACGCAGCCAACGGGTCTCGTTTGGCAACCGGTGGGTGCGCCGATCGGTCCTGGAGCTCTATCGCGAAGAAGTGAGCATGCACAAACTGTTGCTGCGGCCCAAAAAAATGGAAGACGCCTTAAAAACTTTAGAGAAAGGGCGCATCCCGCCGCTGTATTCCCTCAGCATACACAGCGGCACCATCTACCGCTGGAACAGAGCCTGCTATGGCATCAGCGAAAACGGAAAACCGCACCTGCGTATAGAAAACCGCGTCTTGCCGGCCGGCCCCTCTACCCTTGATGAGGTGGCCAATGCCGCCTTCTGGCTGGGCCTTATGCTCAACAGACCACCCGAATACGAACGCCTGTGGGAACGCCTCGATTTCGATCTCGCCAAAGGCAATTTCCTGCGGGCAGCTCGCCAAGGCCTGGGCGTGTATTTCTCCTGGCCGGGTTTGAGTAAAAAAATCGCCGCCCCCGAACTCATCCTCAAAGAGCTGCTGCCCATTGCCCGCGAAGGCCTCAACCAAGCCGGCATAAATCGAGAAGAGGTAGAACACTACCTCGGCATCCTGGAAGCCCGGGTCAAATCGGGCCGAACCGGCTCGCAGTGGATTCTGGATTCCTTCAACAGCTTAAAAAAACAAAGCAGCCCCGAAGAAGCCATCGTAGCCACCACCGCCGCCCTGTGGAAGCGCCAGCAAACGGCAAAACCCGTTCACGAATGGGAAACGGCCAAGCTCACCGAAGCCGGCAATTGGATGAATCGCTTCGGGTGCATACAACAAATCATGAGTACAGACCTGCTCACCGTCAATGAGCACGACCTCATCGATTTTCTGGCTCATTTAATGACCTGGCGCAACATCCGCCACCTGCCGGTAGAAAACGAGGCCGGTGAACTGGTGGGTCTGATCACCTCCAAACAACTGGTCGAACACTACAGCCAAAACTGCAACCGCCCGAACATCCGCTCAGCCAAAGACATCATGATTCGAAAATTTATTGCCGTAAATCCCGAAACGCCGACCGCCGAAGCTGTTGCCCTGATGCGGCAACACCACATCAGTTGCCTGCCCGTTATCCGTGAAAAAAAACTGCTCGGCATCGTTACCGAATCGGACTTCGTCAACATGGCAGCTCAAGTACTCCAAGAAGTATCCGACAAAAACTACCGAGAATCATCCGAGTAATCAAAATCCAGTATCTTCGCACAAACACAAGGCCTATGCATTTCCCTGCACCGGAGATTCTGGATTACTGCGAGCAGCACAGCACGCCACTGAACGAAATTTTGCAGCAACTGGAGCGAGAAACTCACCTGAAAACCCTGGCACCTCAAATGCTCACCGGCCCCGTGCAAGGCGCTTTTTTACGCCTGCTCAGCAAATTGCTGCAGCCCAAGCTCATCGTGGAAATAGGTACTTTCACCGGATATTCCGCCCTCTGCCTAGCCGAAGGCCTGCAGCCGGAAGGCCAATTGCACACCATCGAAATCGATGAAGAATTGCTCCGCTTTGGCGAAAAGTATTTTCCTCTGGCCGGCATGCAAAACCGCATCAAACAACACCTGGGCGATGCCCGCGAACTGCTCCCGCTTTTGCCCGATGGCTTCGATTTGGTCTTCATCGATGCCGACAAACCCTCCTACCCGATCTACTACGAGATCTGCCTAAAAAAAATGAAACCCGGGGCTGTACTCCTGGCCGACAACGTGCTCTGGAGTGGAAAAGTGCTCGAGGAGGAAGAACGCCTCAAAGACGAAGATGCCAGTGCCCTGCACGCCTTTAACCAAATGGTGCAAAAAGACGAAAGAGTCGAAAACTTCCTGCTGCCCCTGCGCGACGGCCTGATGATGGTCAAAAAACTGTAACGCCAGTGCCTAACCCTCGGCTCTACTCTCGAAAAGAACTAAATACCAAGCAATGGGACACTGTTGTTGGCAAAGCTCGCAATGGCCTGCCATATGCGTATAGCTGGTATTTGGACATAGTAACTCAAAAACGGTGGAAAGCACTGATCAGTACCGATGGCTCTGCCCTCATGCCCGTTCCTCTGGCACCTCTTCGTTTTAGCTTTCGCCAAATAATAAAACGCGGCACTGCCTGGCATACCTGGGTCTTGCAACCCCTCTTTTGCCAGCAATTGGGCTTATTTGCCGAAAGGCCTCTACAAAAAGACGAGACAACGGTCTTCCTCAAAGAGCTTTTTCGAAATTTCCCAAAAATTGCTGTTTACTGCCTCAACGAGAACATGTCTCTACCCGAAAAAAAACTGGCCGGCTCTTACAAAATGCGAACCAATTACTTGCTAGATTTAAATCGGGCCTACAAAGAAATACGCGGAGGGTATTCCGCCTCACATCGCAGAGCACTAAAAAAGTCAAAAGAGGCATGGCAGTATGAAGAGAGCTCGGCTTTTTCAAAAACCTTTTTCCAAAGCCATGCTCGATACCTGGGAAAAAAAACGGGCTTAAACCAACGAGCTTACCGACGCTGGGCCACATTGGTGCAAACTGTCACCCATAAAAAACAAGGCTTTTTTGTGCGCGTAAAAAATCACAAAAAAACATTGTGTGCCGAAGCTTTTATCTTACAGAGCCACAACCGCCTCATTTACCAGGGAGGATATGTACTACCCGAAGCACAAGCACGGATGCCCATGCATGCCTTATTCGACGGATTGATTCAACGCCATGCAGGACAAAAGCTGTTACTGGATTTCGAAGGTTCTGATTTACCCGGTGTAGCAGAATTCTTTCGCAGATTTGGGGCCCAAAAAAGGTCGTATGGCTGTCTTTGGAGAGGGTAATCCCCCACTTAAAACCTCCCGACATACCCCAGATGGATCTTGGGACTTCTCCAGTCGGGTTGCTGGCCTTGCCGGGCACCAAAAGCCAGGTTAACAGCTAATTGACCGGCAGGCGTGGCAAAGGTGAGACCAGCACCTATACCCAAAGGGTGCTCCGTAAAATAAGCCGCCACGCTGTTCTCCTCTAACCAGCCGTAGTCGACAAACAGATAAAAACGGGAATCCGGACCGGTAATCCACCGATACTCGGCCGTCCAAATCAAATAAGAAGAAGCAAGCAAAGAACGTTCGTCAAAACCTCGCAAGCTGTAGTACCCGCCCAATTGAAAAAGCTCATTTTGATATAACGCTGTTTTCGAATAAAAATGACCGGCTTTGAGACTCAAGCCCAAACTGCTGCTTTGGAAAAGGGGCAGATAGAAACCGACATCCAGCCGAATCCGGGCCTGAGCAACCTGAGTCGGAATGCTATCGTACAAAGACGCAAAATCAAACTCGGGCTCTTCAGCATCGGTCAAACCGGCAATAAGCGGATTAACAGGAGTTCTCTTTCGAGAAAAAGAAAAGTCGGTTTTCAAACGCCAACCTCTTCGCGGATTAAAAGGCATGTCCAATTTTCCCAGCTGCATTTCTATACCTAAACCCCTTCGCTCTACATCCAGCCTTGAGGGCAATTGGTGGGTTTGCTTTATTTGGGAAGTATCTGTTGTGATAATAGTGGAAGAACTGCCCTGCCAATACATACTGACAAACTGTGTGGCCCGCAAAGGATAGCTAAGACCAATTCTCCAGAGCAAGTCACTAAAAGATGTGTCTTGTTTAAATTGCTCAAAACGGGCGTTCCCTCCCAAAGGCAAAGGGCCGATAAAGGGATACCACAATTTGACTGAAAGTTTTTTGGTGCCGGAAGGGAGCTGTTCGTATTGAGCCTGAAAGCGCTCTCCTTGCCGGAAAGCATTAAAAAAATCTGCTCTCAACTGACCCGTAAAAGAAAAACGAGGAGCCCCCGGATTGGAGCCGGCATTGAGGCCAAAAATAAAATCAAAACTGCTGGCCTTGCGCTTTTTGAGCTGAAGAATGGGTGTAGCCACATCTGCTGAAAAAAGCCATTGAGGAGGTGCTGCCACTTGGAGATAAGGCAAAGCTTGAAGTGTTTGCAACAATTCATCTACTTCTTTTTGTCGATAAACTTTGCCTTCCGGCAAATGGAGTAACCTGCCGAGCATGTCAGGAGAAATTCCGGCATCACCCCGTATATCCGGTTTGCCGTAACGAATGAGAGGGCCGCTTTCAAAAACCAGTGTAGCCCGGCTTTGCCCGTCCGGTTCAAAGCTCAGACTATCCAGGCGAATGCTGGCCAAAGGATAGCCTTGTTCGGCAGCCTGGCGCAAAATTCGCCTTTGAAATGTTTTGATTTCCTCATAGGAAAGAGGCTTGTGGCTCACTTTTTTTTGGCGAAAGCCCGATTTTGAAAGCAGTTGATCGCTGAGCCCGGCCGTTCTAAGCTGCACCCAACGAAAACGCGGCCCGACGAACAAACTCGCCCTGCAAAGGCTGTCTTCACAGTCAAAGCTAAGCAGGCGTGCAGCCAAATACCCTGCAGCCAACAAACTATCCAAGCAAGACGCCACTGCTCGCCTTGCTTCTTCCAAACTGCGATAATGCTCAGAAAAAACCTTTCGACAAATGCCGGTATCTCCCTGGATGTACTCCCATTGAAAGCTCACCGCCTGTTCTGGCTCCTGAGCCTGAAGGGCATAAATGGGCAACAATAACAAAAGCCGAAATAAAAATGACCGGAAGTATGGTCTGACAGCCCTCATGAAGCTGTAACGGAAGTGTAGTCCTCTTATTTTGACTGCCATGCAAACCTAAAACAGCTGAAATATACCTAAGAATCCAAGTTGTTTGGGGCTATTTGTGGCCCCCTCATCAACACAAAATACAGCCAGTTTGGCCTGCTTACTGCATTGGCAAGCTCAAACCATGTGCGATAAATGCGTTCAAAACTCGTAAAACATACCCGAAGATAAATAAATTGACGCCCACATCGAGCTAAATCTTCCGATATTTGATTTGCCTAATGAGGGGAGACACCAAGATTTTGCATATTTCATCCTTTCAAGTCCTCCGGCTTGAGCAACACACATTGCAATGGACAAATTTGCATTTTTCACGCTGCTTCTTTTACTCCCTTGGACAGTACTCCTTTCCCAAGGCCCCCCGATTTTTACAGACACCCCCATTATGTTGGGGTTGGAAGGCGGGGGTATGCGCACCTTTGGGAAATACGTAAAAAAAGAAAATACAAAAATTTACATTCAACCTATTGCCCTACCTTTTAATCTGCGCGCAAACTGGCAAATAGGTACCATCCTGCCTTTAACAGGCAAATGGCCGGGAAATGCACAAGGACAGTTTGGGCTGGGCGATGTAAAAATCTTCACCAAATATCAACTGCACAGCTGGAATGGAAAAGGCAAAACTTTTCGAACCTTAATCAAACTCACTCAGTCCTTCCCTTCCGGAGCTCCTCCCCTGGGGTCGGGGAACTGGACCACTTCCCTCGGCTTAGTCTCCGGCTTGATAAACCTAAAATATGGCCTGTATGCCAACCTCAACTATCAACGCTCTTCAGGTCCCAATCCGGACAAATTGACTTATAATCTAGCTCTAGCCTATCCGTTATTACCTCAACAATACCCACCTAAACAATTGAATGTGTATCTCGAATTTAACGGAAGTTATGTGTCGAGGCTTCAGCAAAATATCTACTTCCTTTCACCCGGCTTCCAGTGGATTCAAGGGCGCAAATTCCTGATAGAAACGGGCTTACAAATTCCTCTTCGTGAAGATGTGGAAGAAAATGCACATACCCGCTTTGCTTTTCTTCTCGGCCTCAGAGCACTGCTTTTTTAAAAAAACTGAACCATGAAAAAAAATGTCTTTTCCTCTGTTTTTCTTCCCACCCTTTTTCTCTGTCTCTTCTCTTTCTCCTTGCAGGCACAGCAGGAAGCCGAGAACCAACGCATTCAAATAAAAATAGAAGTCAAAGGTCTGTCCTGCCCTTTCTGTGCCTATGGGCTGGAAAAACGCCTGCGAGAGCTACCGGCTGTCCAAAGTGTCGACATTTTGCTCAAAGAAGGGGTTGCTATCTTGAAATTCCCTAAAAAACAACAACCCTCCGAACAGGCGTTGCGCACGGCCATAGAGAAAGCGGGCTTTGAATCGGGAAGATTAATCACTTGCCAAGTAGGAGAGAACTGCGATTTTTAATATACCCAAGCCGAAATGGTTTGGTATATTTACAACTCACAAACGGGCGAAAGATAGGGAGTTTGAGAGGCTAACGCCTCCCAAACCAATTTGTGATGGGGGTATACCCGAAGTGAAGTGGTTTAGGCATAGGCCATACGATTAAAAAGCATCTCGGAGTTTAAAGCTACTGCAGTAAAAACACATTTCATTGCACTCCTTCAAATATTAAAAAAACAAAAACAGCTCACAGTATTGTCTATCGGCTGACAAAAAGACTGTCTAATAATTGACAAAAAAACATTTCACTTGATTTCAAGGCAGCAATATAAATTGTCAAAGTATCCCTAGAACACTACCGGATTATATACGGAGCAAAATGGGTAGGGAAAATGAGCATACCTTCGGTGTACTTTCCGCCAAGGCGCAAACCAACTCGCGACGGGCATAAACACGACACCTATGAAAAATCGATTCTACACGCTCGCCCAGCTACTTATCATTTCTTTTATTTTCCCTTCATTACTAAAAGCCCAATGCACGCTCTCTATCGAAGGAGATTCCGGCATTTGCCCGGGAGGCACCGCCTATTTAATCGCAACAGTTATGGGCCCCGAGCCTTATTACGACATCAACTGGTTTTTTCAAGGCGACATCATCGCTACCGGAACAAACGAATTAATCGTCTTTGAACCCGGTGAATATATCGCGGCCATCACAACGACTAATGGCTGTACAGACAGCACCTCCTTTATTGTCGCTCCCTATCCGAGCCCAAACCTCAGCATCTCCGGCCCAAATTGTTTTGCCCCGGGGGATTCTATGGCCGTCCTGACAGCCGAGGGAGATTTCGCTTCTATCAGCTGGTCCACCGGCTACATAGGAGAGAACCTCACCGTTTACGAACCGGGCACATACTGCGGAACAGCCTACGACAGCGCGGGTGTCTGCCCCACCGAAGTCTGCTTTACCCTGTACCCCGCCAACCAGCTGAGTATCGTTGCCTTAGACGCCTTTTGCCCCGACAGCCTGGCAAGCTGCCAACAA
>Ga0256839_1000637_pt1 | contig 44944 bp, 47 predicted proteins | sample 354166metaG_FD_185968 | JGI IMG/M metagenome (GOLD analysis project Ga0256839, IMG submission 185968) | Hydrothermal vent microbial communities from Mid Atlantic Ridge, Atlantic Ocean - 354-166 | ecosystem: Environmental > Aquatic > Marine > Hydrothermal vents | place: Atlantic Ocean: Mid...
ATGGCGTGGTATTTTGGTGCGTTATGCGAAGAAGTCATCGAACGACCTCGCTTCGATCAAACTCGCTTGTATCCTGATCTGGTACAGAAGACTTCAACGATTGACCGTTTTGAGATAGTTTCTAAGTCGATGCAGATGTATTTTTTGGTGCGGCGATTGGTGTTTGGATCGTGGGTGCGTCTATATTTGTCTTGTAGTTGCTTTGCCCCGATAGCTCAGCTGGATAGAGCAGCGGACTTCTAATCCGCAGGTCGAAGGTTCGAATCCTTCTCGGGGTGTTTTTTTGCTGCGTATCTGGGGAGCGGTTGCGGGGATCGGGTTGGGATCGAAGTTGGGGCGGTGGTCTTTGGGCATTGTGAACCTATGATTGGGGATGCAAACAGCCTCCAAAACCGACTCGATCTTCTCGTCCAATACTTCGCCGATCAAGGGCAATATCCTCGAATCCATCGGGAATACGCCCCTCGTTGAACTCCACAAGGTCACCGAGCCGGGGTCGGCGAGCGTGTATGCCAAGTGTGAGTTCATGAACCCGGCGGGGTCGATCAAGGATCGGATGGCGTTTTATATCATCTCGCGGGCCGAGCAGGAGGGGTTGCTCAAGCCGGGGGGGACGATTGTGGAGAATACCTCGGGCAACACCGGGATGGGGGCGGCGATGGTGGCAGCGGTCAAAGGGTACAAGGCCGTATTCACGATGCCTGACAAGATGAGTCAGGAGAAGATTGATGGGCTGCGGGCGTATGGGGCGCAGGTGATCATCACGCCTACGGATGTGCCTGGGGATTCGCCGGACCATTATGTGAATGTGGCGAAAAGGATCGCGGAGGAGACACCGAACTCATTTTATATGGATCAGTACCACTCACAGTGGAACATCGAGGCTCATGAACTCTCGACGGGGAAAGAAATTTACGATCAGACCGGAGGGGATGTCGATGCGATCGTCATCGGGACGGGCACCGGGGGGACGGTTTCGGGAGTTGGGCGATACTTCAAGAAGATGGGGTCGAAGTGCAAGATTATTGGGGTTGATCCGTTGGGGTCGGTGCATTTTCATTATTTCAATACCGGGACGATGTCCACGCCTTATGTTTACAAGGTGGAGGGGCTCGGCGAGGATATTCTGTGCAAAGCTTTCGATACCTCAGTGGTCGATGAGATGTATCAGGTCAATGACTACGAGTGCTTTACGATGGCGCGTCGGCTGACGCGTGAAGAAGGGCTTTTCTGTGGCGGATCGTCAGGGGGGATGGTGCATATCGCGTGCAAGATTGCCAAGGAGATGGGGCCCGGGAAGAAGGTCATTGCGATCTGTCCGGATTCGGGGACGCGGTATGTGACGAAGTATTTGTCGGATGAGTGGATGAAGATGCATGGTTTTTTGGAGCCTGTGAAGGGGCTTGGGGTGGTTGAGGATCTGATCGTTGGAGATCGGAAGGTCGTCACCGTGAACGAAAGCGATTCGGTCGATGCAGTCATCGCGGCACTTCGAAGTAACGGGATTTCACAGGTGCCTGTGGTTGATGGGGCGGGTAAGCCTGTTGGGATTGTGCATGAAGTCGATATCTTGCGTGGGTTGCAAGACGGGTCGGTGCAGGGGAATACGAAGATTGGGACGATTGCTCATGAGCTCGGTGGGTTGCTGCATCCGAAGGCCCGGGTCGAGGAGTTGTATGGCATCTTCGAGACGGATCATGTCGCCATCGTGATTGAGGGAAATCAAATCATGGGTGTGGTCTCGAAGATCGACCTGATCGAACATCTCACCAAACTCAATGCATAAACAAATCTCGATCCACATTTGTAAAGGGCGATCAATGGAAGTTACGAAGAACCACGATTTTGGTACACGGGCGATTCATGCAGGGCAGCGACCCGATCCGACGACCGGGGCGATTATGACGCCGATCTACCAGACTTCGACTTATGTCCAGCAATCGCCTGGGAAGATCATCGGGGAATATGACTACTCGCGAGCAGCGAATCCGACCCGGGCGGCGCTTGAAGCCAACCTGGCCGACCTTGAAGGTGGGCGCTATGGGCTGTGCTTTGCATCGGGTGTGGCGGCGACGGGTGTGGTGCTGCATCTGCTGAGCAGCGGAGACAAGGTGCTGCTGGGTGATGATGTCTATGGGGGGACGAATCGGCTCTTCCATCGTGTGTTTACCCAACTCGGGATCGAGACGGTGCTGGTGGATATGACCGATCTCGATGCGGTCAAGTCGATGATGGACGAGCGGGTGAAGTTGATTTGGCTTGAGACGCCTACAAATCCGATGCTCAAGATTGCTGATATTGCAGCGATTTCAGAGATCACCAAGGGCAACGATGTGATTCTGGCGGTGGACAACACCTTTGCGACACCTTATTTGCAGAACCCGCTGGCGCTGGGTGCGGATATCGTGTGCCATTCGACGACCAAATATATTGGCGGGCATTCGGATTCGATCGGTGGGGCGTTGATTACCAATGATCCGGGTTTGTACGAACGATTGAAGTTTATTCAACTCTCCGAAGGCGCGGTGCCTGGGATTATGGAGTGTTTCTTGTTGCTGCGTTCGACCAAGACGCTTCATGTACGAATGCAGAGGCATTGTGAGAATGCAGAGAAAATAGCAGCCTATCTCGATGGGCATCCCAAGGTTGAGAAGGTGATCTATCCCGGATTGGAATCGCACCCCCAGCATGAACTGGGCAAGCGGCAGATGAGCGGGTTTGGTGGGATGATGACGATCTATATCAAGGGCGGGCTTGAAGAGTCACAGGCAATGCTTGAAAAGACGCGGTTTTTTGCATGTGCCGAATCGCTCGGTGGGGTTGAATCACTCATCGAACACCCGGCGATCATGACGCATGCGTCGGTGCCTGCGGATCAGCGAGCGAAGTTGGGAATCTCGGATAATCTGGTTCGGTTGAGTGTGGGGATTGAAGGGGTGGATGATCTGATCGCGGATTTGGATCAGGCGTTGGGTTGAGTCGAGAAAATACATCAGGTGCCACTACCCGGACTGGGAGAGGAGATGGGAGTCAGTCGGGGATGGCGCAGGCGCCGCCGTGGCGGGCATGGTAGTCTTGGTGGTATTCTTCGGCCTTGTAGAATTTGGGGGCGGGCATGATCTCGGTGGTGATGGTGCGATCGCTCCATTTGCCTTCGATTTGTTCGGCTTCGATGAAGGCTTTGGCGAGTTTGAGTTGTTCCTCGTCGGTGGTGAAGATCATTGAGCGATATTGAGGCCCGATGTCTGGTCCTTGGCGGTTGCCTTGGGTTGGGTTGTGGATTTTGAAAAAATGTTCGAGGAGCTGTTGGTAGGAGATGACAACCGGGTCATAGGTAAGCATGACCGATTCGGCATGCCCAGTGGTTCCGGTGGATACTTCTTCGTAGGTTGGCGTGTTGTCGTTTCCGCCTTGGTATCCCGATACGGCGTCGATGACGCCGGGGAGTTTGGCGAAGGTGTCTTCGACACCCCAAAAGCATCCGCCTGCAAAGTAGGCGGTTTTGAAGTTGGCGGGTTTGGCTTGGTCTGGCATGTCATGTCCTTTTTCGATGAAACTCAGCGAGGCAGAGTTGACGCAGAATCGTCGGCCGGTGGGTGGTGGGCCATCGGGGAAGACATGGCCGAGGTGTCCTGAGCAGCGTGCGCAAAGGATTTCAGTGCGCTCCATACCCAAGGTGTTGTCTGGTTTTTCGACGATATGATCTGGGTCGAGGGGTTGGAAGAAACTTGGCCAGCCTGTACCTGAAATGAACTTGGCGTCGGATTTGAAGAGTGGAAGTTTACAGAGTCGGCAGATGTAGGTACCTTGGAGGTGGTTGTCGGTGAGGTTGCCGCAGAATGCGGGTTCGGTGCCCTTTTTGAGGATGATGCGTGCCTCTTCTTCGGTGAGATCTTTGGCATATTTCCGAATCTGTGATTCATCCAGGGGGGTGATGTTGTGGCCGGTGGAAGAATACATGGGCTTGGTGGTCTCAGGTTTGGGTTGTTCTGGAACTGCGATGAGCGAGGCCGCGAGGAACGATAGATTGACAATGAGGATACTTGCAAGTGCTTTGTGGATCAACATATGGTTTTCTCCGGCGGGTATGATCGCGGAGTGAAACCGCTGGGGGATGTTTATTATTCGCTGCGGGTGAAGAATGGTTGCGTCTGGGGGGAGTGGTTGATGGATTTTGTGTATGATGGGGAAAAGGGGTTCTTTTGATGATGAAATCAGCGATGCTCTGGTGTGTGATTGGTGTGGTGTGGTTGGTGTCGTCGTGGGTTTGGGGTGGCCCTGAGATTCCGCGGGTGGATGAGAGGGAGTCGTTTACTTTTGTCGCCTTTGGTGATCGCACCGGTGGTCCGAGAGAGGGGATCGAAGTGCTCGAATCGGCTGTTGAGATGACGAATTGGCTCGACCCTGATCTGGTGATGACCGTGGGGGATCTGGTCGAAGGGGAGTGTTTGCCCCGGGAATGGGTCAAAGAGGCGGGTGAGTTTCGGGGTGTGATGGACGAGCTGTCTATGCCTTGGTTCGCGGTTGCGGGGAATCATGATGTGTATCCGATGGAGGGGCGAGGCGAGGATTATACGGATTTGTACCGTGAGCACTTTGGCCCTTTAATTTATAGTTTCGATCATAAGTTTGCGCATTTTGTGGTGATGTTCAGTGATGAAGCGATGGGGTATGACGAGCCTGGGGTGGATCAAAACATGTCACCGGCGCAAATAGATTGGTTGCGCGATGATCTTGCCAAAACCGAGGCCAAACAGGTGTTTGTGTTTGTGCACCATCCGCGATGGACCAAGGCGTATGAAGGGTGCAACTGGGATGAGGTGCATGCGATTTTTGTTGAAGACGGGCGTCCGACGACGGTGGTTGGAGGGCATATCCACACGCTTCGTGATGATGGGATGCGTGATAATGTGCATTATCTGACGCTGGCGACGACGGGTGGGTGGCCCAAGCGTGGATTTGATTATGCAACGCTGCATCATGTGACGCAATTTCAGGTGCGTGAGGATTCGGTGAAGATTGTGCATATCCCAGTAGGGTCGATTTTGGCTGGCGATGCGTATCCGGGGATTGAGTTCGATGAAATCAAGGACTTGAGCAGAGGGGAATGGGTGCGTGTTGAGGGGGTAATTGACCCTGGTGGTATTTCGCCGATTCGTGTGCAGGTTGAGAATAGGGTGTTACGGGCGATGGAGTTCAAGGTGTCGATGCATTTGCCTAGCGGGTGGGATTTGCAACCTTTGGTTCACGAGTTTTCGCTTGATTCTGGTGAACACAAAATGGTTGAGTTGAATGTCAAAACACCTGATGGCACGGGTATGGGGAGTCTTTCGCCCGAAGTGATTGTGCGGGCGTATTACCCACATGTGCATGGTGAGGTGCAGGCGGTGTCGATCAAGCGGGAGGTTGAGATTGAAGAGTAATCAAGCGGGTGTTCGCTGGCGTGGTTCGATGTAGGGTGTGAGTTCTTCAGGGATTTTTTTCAGGCCCCGCCGGAGTGCTTTTTCGATGGCGTAGTGGAGTGAATCGTGCATCCGCTCGTGGACGCGATCAGTGACATTGAGTCCCAACTCGTGCATGGTGTCGATGGCGAATTTCCAGGCGTAGTACTCTTCGAGACAACGAGGTTTGTAGGTGCCGAACCCGATGGCATGGTGTCCGATCTCGTGGAGGAAGATGGCAGCAGACATCGGGCCTTTGGGTTTGGGAGATTCGAGGAGTTTTGAGACGGTGCCATCGCGGTAGGTGACTTGCCAGGCGACGCCTGACATGGAGGATCGCCATTTGCGGACACGGACGCCGTATTGGGCGAGCATGTCTTTGGTGATCTGCTCGTACTTGAGGGCCATGCCTGTGGGGGCGGATGTTTGTTTGGGGACGATGGGTTTGGGCGCGGGTGGTTTGCGTCTTGAGCGTTTGGATCGGGTTGGCTTTGGGAGGAGGAAGTCCCAGAGTGTGAGTGCGTTCATGGTGAGGCGGTTTGTGTCGGGAGGGGTGATCCGATGAGTTGTTCGCCGGGCTTGATGGATCGGCCATTGGCGAAGGCTTTCCAATCCATCGCCCGTTTGTTGGGTGGCTGAACCATCAGGAGTTGGATGGTTTGGGTATCGCCACAGGATACCAGACCGAAGTAGGGGTCGATGATGGTGCCCGGAGCTTCTTGGGAAGTTTGGTCGGCAGGTTTCGAGTGGTTGATCTTGATGTGCTCGTTGCGAAATCCGACGGTGACGCTTGGCCAGGGGTTGAGGCCGTTGATTCGGGCGTTAACGAGGTGTGCGGGTTGGTTGAAATCGACGATGCCGTCGGCTTTGGACATCTTCGAGGCGATGGTGACCTTGGATGGGTCTTGGGTGAGGTAGTGCTCGGTGCCTGCAAGTCGGTCGTCGAGGACTTTGGCGATCAAGTCTGGGCCGTCGTTTGAGAGGGCGTCGTGGAGCATGGCAGCGGTCATGTCGGGTTCAATGGGGTGGGTTGATTGGGCGAGGATGGCGCCGGCGTCCATGTGTTTGTCGATGGTGATGACGGAGTTGCCGGTGGTTGTATCGCCGGCGACGATGGCGGAGTTGATTGGCGATGCGCCGCGCCATCTTGGGAGCAGGCTGGCGTGAAGATTGATGGCAAAGCGGTCGGCGATGAGTTTTTGGCCGAGGTATTGGCCATAGGCAATGACGACCCAGGCGCGGGCATCGAATGAGCGGATGAGTTCGCGAGGTTCGTCGGCATTGATGTTCTCGGGTTTGATGAGCGGGGTATTGGGGAGGTGCTCGTCGGCCCATTGCCCGATGGGGGTGGGGGTGAGTTTGGAGCCTCTGCCTGCCTTGCGGTCGGGTTGGGTGATGATGGCGGTGATGGTGTGGTCTTGGGCGAGGCGTCGGAGGGTGGGGAGGCCAAAGGTGCCTGAGCCGAGGAAGACGATGTTCATGGTGTTCGTCCTTTCGCTCAGCGTTTGGCGGCCTTTTCCATCTGCTTGATGCGGATTCGGTTTTTGAGCCGGGACATCTGGGTCATTTTATCGAGAATGAGGATGCCATCGAGGTGGTCGATTTCGTGTTGCCAGCATCGGGCGAGGAGCCCGGATGCGGTGCGGATGATTTCGTTGCCTTCGAGGTCGGTGGCGGTCATGGTGACGATTGAAGGGCGGTTGACTTCGCCTGTGATACCTGGGAGGGAGAGGCATCCTTCGTCGTAGGGTTCGAGTTGGCCTGCGAAGTTGGTGATTGTGGGGTTGAGGAAGACCTGAGGCGAATCGCAGGACTCGGGAAACTCGGGGGCGGAATATTCCGGGTCTGGCTCGGGATCCGGGGGGACATGAGCGACGAAGAGACGCCAGGAAAGTCCAATTTGGGGGGCAGCGAGCCCGATACCTTGAGCTCCATTCATCAGTTCGATCATGCGTTTGGCGACCGCCCGGACTTCGTCGGTGAGATCAACGGGTTTGGCTTTGGTTTTGAGCGTCTCAGTGGGGTAGAGCTCGATGCGGAGTTTGGCGGTGTTGATGGTCATTTGGGAATCGTATGTCCTTGGATCGAGGTTGTGGGTGATCTGGGCGTCTTGAAGGGATCAAACCGCATAGACTTGCGGGTCTTGAATGATATGAGGAGCGTAGACCGTGGCGATGTTTGGTAAAAAGAGTAAGAAGGTCGATGACAACAGCGACTCTGGCGCCCCGGTGCCTGAGTCTTTTTCGCCAAAGAAGGCAGCGGTTTTCTTTGACCGTGCCAAGACGGTGCATGAATCGGGGAACTATGAGTATGCGATGCAGCTTTGGCTCAATGGACTTGGGCAGGACCCGACTTCGATGTACGGGGTTCATGCGTTTTTGAAATCGTCAGAAGTGTTCTCGCTTGAGAATCCCAAGAAGGGGAGTAAGGCGACCAAGAGCGCGATAGCGGCCAATAAGGGGGATGTTGGGAAGTTTCTCAATGCTTTGCTCGATTTTGGGCTCAAGCGGATGGATGCGGGTAACGCGATCAAGGTGACTTCGGCTGCAGCGAAGATCAATCTCAAGGATGCGGTGAAAATGCTCGGGCAACATGCCCTGACGCTGGTGCAGAATGATTCCAAGCAGAAGAAAGAGATGTTTGTGAAGTTGCTCGATGCCTTTGAGCAGGCAGAGGTTTTTGATCTTGCTGCGGTTGCTGGTGATCATGCGATGCGTTTGGACCAGACAGATGCTGAGCTTCAGGCTCGTGTTCGTAATATGTTGGCGCAGAATACAATGACTTCAGGGGGGTATGACAGCAATGAAGAGGGCGGGTTCCGCAAGAATATTCGCGATGCCGACAAGCAGCTCGAGCTTGCTCAGCAGGATTCGGTGGCCAAGCCGGAATCAACGAAAGATGCGATTGTGGCGACAACCGAGGCGGCGTATGCTGCCCGTCCCGATGATATTCCGACACTCACCAAGTATGCCACGGCGTTGCTTGATCGTGGGCGGGGTGCGGATGAGCTCAAGGCCTTGACACTTTTCAATAAGGCATTCAAGGAGACGGGGGTGTTTCGGTTCCGTCAGCAGGCCGGTGAGATTCAGGTGATGCGAGCAAGACGAACGATCGAAAAGCTCGGGGCACAGGCCAAGGCCAATCCGGATAATGCCGAGATGCAATCCAAATATGCCAAGGCACAGGCCCAGTTTGCCAAGTTGCAACTCGATGAACTCAAGCTTCAGGTTGAAAATTATCCGACGGATCTTGGACTTAAGTATCGGCTTGGGAAGATTCTCTTTGAGCAGGGGGAATATCACGAGTCGATCGAGCAATTTCAAGAGGCGCAGAATGATCCCAAGCTTCGGCGTGAAGTGCAGAATCTGATCGGGCAGGCATTTCGACAGCTTGGCGGGTGGGAAGATGCAGCCATTACAACCTTTGAGGGGGCGATCGAGGGTATCACTGATGAGACCTCGGAGCTTGGGATGGATATCCGGTATGGGTTGATGGATGCACTTCAAGCCAAGGCGGAGAAGGAACGCGATCTTGCTGCAGCTGAGCGTGCGGATAAACTGGCAGCGGCGATGGCGATTCAGCAGTTCAACTATCGTGATGTGCGCGCACGACGCGATCAGATCAAAGCATTGATTGCTGAGATCAAAGGCTGAGTGAGCTAGGGAGGCGATCATGGGTGTGATTGCAATCATCCCGGCGAGGCTCAGTTCGACACGATTGCCTCACAAAGTGCTTTTGAATGAGACGGGCAAGCCTTTGATTGGGCATGTCGTCGAGACGCTGCTCGAGTCCGATCGGCTCGATCGGGTGGTGGTGGCTGCGGATGACCAAGAGATTGTCGATGCGCTGAGGGGGTATGATGTCGAGGTGGTGCTGACGGATGTAGATCATTCCAATGGGACCTCTCGATTGGCGCAGGCGGCGGAGATGCTTGGGCTTGGGACTGATGACATTGTGGTCAATGTGCAAGGCGATGAGCCTGAGCTGGATCCGAAGCTGATTGATGTGGCGGTCGATGCGTTTGTGCGCTCGGGTGAGGCGATGGGGACACTGGCATCGCCGATGCAAGATGGGGATGATCCACATGATCCGAATCTGGTCAAGATCGTCACACGGGTGGGGGGCGATGGGGTGCATCGGGCGGTGTATTTTTCTCGTTCGGTGATTCCGTTCGATCGGGATGGCTTGGCCCGGGAATGCTTCAAGCATGCGGGACTTTATGTCTATCGTCGGGCGTTTCTTGAGCGTTTTGTGGGTTGGCCGATCGCACGATTGGAAGCGATCGAGCAGCTCGAACAGCTTCGTGCGATCGAGGCTGGGGTCGGGATTTCGGTGGCGATCATGCCGTTTGTCCACAAAGGAATCGACACTGAAGCAGACTACCGGGCGTTTGTTGCCCGGAATGGGTAAGAAATTTGCCTGATTTTCATCAGATCACGGAACTGGGTTGCACGATGGGGATCGGGGTTGGTACGATCGGCTATGCCCCAATCAAGTGACACCGACGCTGGTCAAGATTCATCACATCTTGTTTCTCACCCCTTGGGTTCTGGGCTCGGTGATCCTGTCGGTGCTGACTTGCTCGCGGCGGCTGGTGATCGTTCGATGGCCAATTCTGAGTTTTACTCGCCGATTCCTGATGGGTATAAGAAAGGCAATCACAAATATGTGGTGGTTCTTGGGACGGTGATGTCTGGGCTTGGCAAAGGGATTTTTAGTTCCTCGATGGCCAAAGTGCTCAAAGATAAAGGTTTACGGGTTGCGCCGATCAAGTGTGAAGGGTATCTCAACATTGATTCTGGGACATTGAATCCATATCGCCACGGCGAGGTGTTCGTGCTTGATGATGGTACGGAGTGCGATATGGACCTGGGCACTTATGAGCGGATGCTTAACCAGAACTTGACGAGGCGGAACTTCGTCACCTCGGGGCAGATTTATTCGGAGATTCTCGATCGCGAACGCCAGGGGGTGTATCTGGGGCGTGATGTGCAGATGATTCCGCATGTGACGGGGGATGTCAAACGCAGGCTTCGCGAGTTGGCATTGCGGGGTGATGGGACCGGGCCAGCCGACATTGTGTTTGTCGAGGTTGGCGGGACGGTGGGCGACTATGAAAACGGGTTTTATATCGAAGCATTGCGTGAGTTGGCGTTTGAGGAAGGGCCGGGGAGTGTGTGCTTTGTCGCGTTGACTTATGTGATCGAACCCAAAGCGCTGGGCGAGCAGAAATCCAAGGCGGCACAGCTTGGGATCAAGCGATTGATGGAGTCGGGGATTCAGCCTCACATGATCGCATGCCGGGCGGGGAACGAGGTTGATCACAAGGTGATGGAGAAGATTGCAATGTTCTCCAATGTGCCTATGGATCGGGTGTTCTCAATGCACGACCGGAGCAGTATTTATACGATTCCTGATGAGTTGCGCAACGAAGGATTGGATCGTGAGATTCTCTCGATTCTGGGGCTTCACGATCGAGTCGATGCGAAAAAAGAAGATATTGCCCGCAAGCAGTGGGGTTCGTTTGTCGAGGGGTTGGTTGCTCAGAAGCGGCATTCGGTCAAGGTCGCGATCACGGGCAAGTATGCGGATTTGATGGATGCCTATGCGTCGATTCAGAAATCGCTCGAGCACTGTGCTGCTCATTTCCGATGCGAGGTTGATCTCAATTGGATTGACACCTCGAAGATCACCGATGCCAATGTGTTCGATCAACTCGGGGTTTACGACGCTGTGATTGTGCCCGGCGGGTTTGGATCGCGTGGTGTGGAGGGGAAGATATCGGCGGTGAAATATTGCCGGGAGTCGGGGACGCCGTATTTGGGAATTTGTTTGGGGTTTCAGGTGGCGGTGATCGAGTTTGCACGCAATGTGCTTGGGATCAAGGATGCGTACTCAACGGAGTTTGATCCAATGTGCGGGTCGCCTTTGATTTCGGAGTTGCCTGATCAGAAGAAGATCGAAGGACTTGGGGGCACGATGCGATTGGGTGCGCAGGATGTTCAGATCACGCCTGATACGCTTGCGGCGTTCTTGGCAGGTGGGAAACGGTCGATTCATGAGCGGTTTCGGCATCGGTATGAGGTTGATCCGGCCTTCATCGAAGAGCTCGAAGCGGGTGGATTGATTTTCTCGGGTCGTCATCCTGAGCAGCCGATCATGCAGATTTTGGAGTTGGCATCAGATCATGAGGGGCAAGCACTGGAGGGGGCGATGACGCATCCATACTTTATCGGTGCGCAGTTCCATCCGGAGTTGACCTCGAGGCCTTTGACGCCTCAGCCGATGTTTATGGGGTTGGTAGCAGCGGCGCTGGCGACGAAGTATCAGGATGACAAGGCGGAGTGGCTTGAGTTATATTCGAGCAATGCGGCGCTGCGGACCTGGCTTTTTGCACGGAAGAACGGCGAGCGTCGATCAACGAAGTAGGCAATACGAAATCGTGATCCCACGAGCTGCGACCGTGAGGGAGCGGTTCTTTTCTTTGATGGATTCTCAAGGTCGCTCTTTTACGGTTGCGGTTTGTCGTTGGTGAGTTGGTCTGCTGCGTCTTTGAGGATCAGGGCGCTGAGAATATCGGGGACTGCGAGGTTGACGCAGGCATTGTGGATGAGGGTCTGGGCGTGGAGGTGGGCGAGGTGGGCGACTTGGGCATCGGTGGAATGTTGGGAGAGGGCGATGAAGACCTGGGTTGCCCACGGACGGTTGATGGCGTTGTCGGGCTGGAGTTCGTGGGTGTGCCAAGTGGCGGCGTCGAAGCATCGGGCGATGAGATCAGATGAGTTGGATCGGTTGGCGATGAGCCAGAGGGCGTGGAGGGCGCCGAGCTCGATCATGGTGCGGTATTCGATGGCCAAGTTGGTTGAATTGGGGATGAGAGCACCGGTTGGGGCGATGAGGGTGTGGGCTGCGTGGGCATCGAAGTTGCCTGATTGAACGATCCACCAGAGGTGCTGATCGAGGGCGTTGATGGTGGTGGGTGGGTCGAGGGTGAGGTTGAAGAGGTGGGCGAGGAAGGGGCGGTCGGTGAGCCGACGGTTGGCGTACTCGTCGGCGAAGGTGTTGATGTAGGCTCGTTTCTGGGCATCGGGCGCAGTGAAGGGGACATCGGCGAGTGGGTGGGTGATGAGGGCATGGATGTGGGTGATCCATTGGATGCTTGTTGGCAGATGAGGGGGCGGGAGATTTTCGTGATTGGTGGGCACGAGGGATGGTAGACATGAGGGGGAGGGGATTGGCTACAGCTCACGCAGAGTACACAGGGGGAGAAGGCAGAAAAAGAAAGGTGGGGCACCCGGTGAATTTTTTCTTTCTTTCCCACGATACACTGTCAATGTGTGAGCGTGCTTTATAGGGGTTGTGATGCGTGTGATTGAAGAGCCTGATCTTGGGTTGACGGGGCGGTGTGTGCTGGTCCCGACGATGGGGGCGTTGCATGGGGGGCACTGGACGCTGATCGAGGCGGCGGTTCGGCGGGCGAAGATCGAAGGGGTGCCCAGCGTGGTGTCGATTTTTGTCAATCCCAAGCAGTTCAATGAGCAGGCGGATTTCGATCAGTATCCCAATCGGATGGCTGACGATTTGGCGATGTGCCAAGATGCGGGTGTGGATATTGTGTTCAATCCGGCGGTGGAGGTGGTGTATCCGCCGGGCGTTGATGTGATATCGGATATTGTCATTCCCAAAATTGCGACTGAGCCTGGGTTGGAGGATTTGTATCGTCCCGGGCACTTTGCGGGGGTGTGCCAAGTGGTGTCGCGGCTCTTTGATTTATGTGGAGCATCGGCGGCGGTCTTTGGGGAAAAGGACTGGCAGCAACTCGGATGTATCCGGGCGATGAGCAAGATACAAGGGCGCGATTTGGCGATTATTCCAGCGCAGACGGTGCGGGAGGAATCGGGGTTGGCGATGAGTTCGCGAAATTTGAACCTGAGCGATGAGGCGCGGGTGCAGGCGGTGGGGATCAGTCGGGCGTTGTTTGCAGCGTCGAGTGTGCAGATTCCTGAGCAGGCGGAGTCGTTGATGCGCGAGATGCTCGCGGACGATGGGATCGAGCCTGAATATGCAGTGATCCGTGATTCGGAGACTTTGATGGCTTTGGCGGATATGAGCGAGCCGACGCATGTCCCTTGCCGGGCGTTGATCGCAGCAAAAGTGGGCGAGGTTCGGCTGATTGACAATGTGCCTTGGACACCGATTGCATATGCTTAAGGGAGTGACGATTTCCTGAGCATGAGGTGTTTTATGTCGATGCAAGCCGCGATCAAGCAGTCCCCGCTTCACAAGTATCACGAAGAGTACCATGCGCAGATGGTTGAGTATGCGGGGTGGGAGATGCCCATCAAGTATACGACTTCGATTAAGGAAGAGCATGTCCACACGCGGATGAGCGGGAGTTTGTTTGATGTCTCGCATATGGGACGATTGTCGATCAAGGGCAAGGACTCGGCGCGGTTTCTTGAGCATGTGTGCTCGCGGAAGATCGGGTCGATGGTGGAAGGGCAGTGCCGATACTCGCTGATCTGCAATGAACACGGGGGGGTGCGTGATGATGTGATTGTCAATCGGATGGGGGAGAACGAGTTTTTGGTGGTGGTCAATGCAGGGAACCGCGAGAAGATCGTGGGACACTTTGAAACGGTGATTGCTGGGCGCTGTTTCGATGTGAAGATGGAAGACTGGACCGAGAAGACAGCGATGATCGCGATGCAAGGGCCCAAGGTCATGGAACTCATCGGGAAGGTGTCTCCGGAGATTCCTCAGCTCAAGCGGTATCGGTTTTTGGTCAAGAACATGATGATTATGAAGATCATGGTCGCGCGGACAGGGTATACGGGTGAGGATGGGGTGGAGGTGATCCTGCCAGCGTCGGCGATCGGGATGGCGATGAAGATGTTGATGAAGGAAATGAGCTCGGAGGAGGATCATGAGACAATCAAGCCTTGTGGTTTGGGCGCTCGCGATACGCTTCGGCTTGAGGCGGGGATGCCGTTGTATGGGCATGAGCTTGGCGAGGATATCTGCGCGCTCTCGTGTGGGGTGGACTTTGTGATTGCGCTTGACAAGACCGTTGAAGAGCATGGGGAAACATTCATCGGGCAAGAGGCGTTGATGAAAATTCGCGATGCTGGGGGCCCGGAGGTGAAGCTGGTGGGATTGAAGATAGATTCCAAACGGACGGCTCGGCAGGGAATGGCGATCTTGGTCGATGGGCAGGCGGTGGGGACGGTGAGTTCGGGGTGTATGAGTCCGACGCTTGAGCAGTCGATTGCGATGGGGTTTGTGCCCAGTACCCATACGGAGATTGGAACGAGGGTACAGATTGATGCAGGGCGGATGAAGTTGGATGCGATGGTGGTGGAGTTGCCGTTTTATAAGCGTGGGAAGTAAGATGCTTTGGTAGAACGGTTTGAGCCCGTTCTGCTGGATCACGAGTCTCGGTCTTTGAGGTTTGGGAGATCGTGCTCGATCCAGCCTGCGGTGGTGTGGCGAACGATGGTGCCGGTGGCTTCGTAGATGACTTGCTCGGCGATGTTGGTGCAGTGATCGCCCATGAGCACGGCTTGGTTGATGATCGCGTGGAGGGAGAAGGCGGTATCGACGCCCATACGTCCGTCGGCGACACGGACTTCGGCATCGCGGGTGATGAGTTCGTGGAAGGAGAGGGTGTTGCCTTCGCAGGTGAGGACGGATTTGGCCTTCTCGGCGTTGATATCGCGGAAGGCGCGGACGGTGTCACGAAGGATGCCGACGATCGAGTTGGTCATCACACGGGTGGTTTTGGGGAACGGTGCGGTGCGTTCACCTAGGGTGATGACGCGCTGGGCGATGTCGGTTGTTGCGTCGGCGATGCGTTCGAGTTCGTTGTTGACTTTGACAGCGGTGAGCAGGGATCGGATCTGTGCGGGGTCGATCGGGCATGCTTGGCGGACGGCGAGGGTGAGGAGATCGACGGCATCGCGTTCGATTTCGATATCTGCCTGGTCAACTTCGTCATCGCGGGCCATGAGTTTTTGGGCGCATTCGGCATCGCGGTCGTAGATGGTGTTGAAGGTGAGTTCGGCGAGTTCGACGACGAGTTTGCCTTGTTGGACCAATCGCGTGCGGATGTGGTTGAGTCGATCTTCGAAGTGTTGGGGGGTGATCGTCATGGAGCAGCTGTCCGGGTGAAAAGCTCAGTTCTATGAGTCATGTTTTACGAATCATCTCAGGATAGCCGATTTTATCTCGACATGCACGGTATTGGAGATATCCTTGTGCAATTCGTTTCACTTCTCTTTGTCGATCCTCATCTCAATTCAACTGGAGTGCACTCATGGCCTTTGATATTGATCTCATCCACGCCCGCCAAATTCTCGATTCCCGAGGCAACCCGACCGTCGAAGTTGATGTGGTGCTCGAATCTGGAGTTGTCGGGAGAGCAGCGGTGCCTTCGGGAGCTTCGACGGGTGAGTCTGAAGCGGTGGAACTCCGCGATGGCGCGGATGGGTGGATGGGCAAGGGGGTTGGGCAAGCGGTGAGCAATGTGAACGATCAGATTGCTCGCGAGATCGAGGGGATGGATGCCCGGGATCAAGAGGGCATCGACCAGGCGATGATTGATCTTGATGGGACAGCCAATAAATCGGTGCTGGGCGCCAATGCCATTCTTGGGGTGTCGATCGCGGTGGCCAAGTCGGCAGCGGAGGCATCGGGATTGCCGTTGTATCGGTATTTGGGTGGTTCGTCGGCCAAGACGCTGCCGGTGCCGATGCTCAATATTCTCAACGGGGGCAAGCATGCGGATAATACGGTGGATTTTCAGGAGTTCATGATTCAGCCTTGGGGGTTTGATGATTTTGGGCTTGCGTTTCGGGCGGGGGTGGAGATTTACCATACGCTTAAGGGCGTGCTCCACGCGAAAGGGATGTCCACTTCGGTCGGCGACGAGGGTGGGTTTGCGCCCAATCTCAAGGACAACGAGGATGCGCTCAAGATCATCGAGGAAGCGGTGGACAAGGCTGGGTACAAATGGGGCGAGGAAATTTTCGTGGCGCTCGATCCGGCGACTTCGGAGCTTTGGAACGAGGCGGAGAAGGATGGGAAGGAAGGATACAAGTTCTTCAGTTCCTCGCAGGAGATCATGAGTTCGGGTGAGTTGATTGATCTGTGGGCGGATTGGTGCGAGCGGTATCCGATTCGGTCGCTTGAAGATGGGCTTGCCGAGAATGACTGGGCAGGCTGGGCCAAGCTTAACAAGCGCCTCGGCGACAAGGTACAGCTCGTGGGAGATGATTTGTTCGTGACCAATAAAAAGTTCATTGAGCGGGGCGTCGCGGAGGGGAGCGCAAACTCGGTCTTGGTGAAGGTGAATCAGATCGGGACATTGTCTGAGACTTTCGATGCAGTGAACTATGCGATGACCAACCGGTTCTCGTGCGTGCTCTCGCACCGTTCGGGTGAGACGGAGGATTCAACAATTGCCGATATTGCAGTGGCGACGAATTGTGGGCAGATCAAGACCGGGGCGCCGTGTCGGAGCGATCGTAATGCGAAGTATAATCAGTTGATTCGGATCGCGGAGGAACTTGGCGATAGCGCTGAGTATGGTGCTTCGACTTGGTGGCGATGAGTTTCGACGCATCTTCTGGGCGATTGGGGTGTATGGATACACGATGAGTGATCGCGGATGGAAATCTTCGTATGACGATGATCCGATGGGTGGCGATCGACTGGCCAAGCCCAAGGCGGTGCTTGCGCGGATCTTTGGCGATGGAGAGAACCCGTTGGCGTGGGGATTTACGGTTTTTACGATCAAGGGTGTTCGGGTTCGGATTCATTTGTTGTTTATCGTGTATCTGCTGGGTGCGTTGATTTTTACGATGCCTGGGAATCAGGAGGGGCTGGTGTTTGTCTGGCCGAGACTTTTGGCAATGATGGTGCTGGTTTTGGTCCATGAATTGGGACATTGTTTTGTTTGCCGACGGATTGGTGGTCGAGTTGATGAGGTGATGCTCTGGCCTTTGGGCGGGTTGGCGATGTGCTCAGTGCCTGAGGATTGGAAGTCGGCGTTGCGTGTGGCTTTGGCCGGGCCGATGGTGAATCTGGTGTTGGTACCTGTGTTTGCGGTCCCTTTGTATATGCTCACGAGGAGCGTTTCGTCGTTGGGGTTCAATCCGATGACGCTGGGGGCGGGTTCGGCGGAGTTGACGCTGGTTTCAGGGGAAACGACTTGGTGGTTGGTGGTGCTCGGGGCGTTTTATTCGATCAACTTGGTGCTGTTAGTGTTTAATTTGCTGGTGCCGATGTTTCCAATGGATTCAGCACGGATGGTGTATGCGTTGCTCTGGAAGCGGGGCACGGAATCAAAGGCGATGTGGCAGACGGTGAATCTTGGGCTTGGGGTAGCGACAATGCTTGGGTTGGTGGGGCTTGTTTTTGCCGATGGGAAGATGCTTTTGGCGATTGCGATCTTCGGTGGGATTGTGTGCTCGATGGAGCGGCGTCGGCTTCAGTTTTTGCAATATGGGGAGATGATTCCAGGGTTGTCGGGGGCTGGGGAATCGTGGAAGGGGGGGGCGGTTGTGGATGAGGATGATGAGGAAATCATCTCTCAGGAGGAGATGGATCGGATATTGGCGAAGATTTCGGAATCGGGGATGGGGTCATTATCGAGGAAGGATCGTCGAACACTCAAGCGGGCGACGGAATCGAGCCGAAAATCCCAATAGGGTGAAGGTTTTTCACCTCTAGGCGGGCTGACAGACGCGGAGAGCGATTCATGGGCATTCATGACCGAGATTATGTGAACACAAGCCGGGGGATGGGCTCTTCTGTTGGTGGTGGGGGCGTAGGGAGTCTCTTTGCGCGTGCTCCGGGGTGGACGGTGACGACTTGGATCATTGTGATCAATATCGTGGTCCATTTTTTGGCCAAGACGGTGGCGCCTGGGCTTTATGAGTTTGGGAACTTGAATGTGCACCAAGCGTTTAGGAGGCTTGAAGTCTGGAGGCTCATCACCTTCCAGTTTCTCCATGACCCGATGAGTATCTGGCATTTGTTGATGAACATGTTTGGGATGTGGATCTTTGGGCCGATGGTTGAGCAGTATCTTGGGGGAAGGAAGTACCTCGCGTTCTATCTTGTTTGTGGGCTTGCCGGGGGGGTACTGTTTACGATTTTGACGGTTCTGGGCATGTTGCCCAATGGTGTGAATTCGACGCTGATTGGCGCATCTGCGGGTGTGTTCGGGGTGATTGTGGCGTGTGCGCATGTATCGCCCAACACGGTGATTCAGTTGTTGTTCCCGCCGATTCCGTTGAAGATGCGTACCTTTGCGTATGGGTATGTGGGGATTGCGTTGTTTAGTTTGCTCAGCGGGTCGCAGAATGCTGGGGGCGAGGCGGCGCATATTGGTGGGGCGATTGCGGGGTTCTTCTTTATTCGTCATTCGCATTTGTTGACGGATTTTTTTGATGTGTTTGGCGATAGCCGACCCAACAAGGGTAAGAAGTCAAAGCATGTGAGTAAAAAATCGGTATATCGAAACTACAAAAATACTCCCGGCCCTTCACAGGATGAGATCGACAAGATTCTTCAGAAGGTTTCGCAGAAGGGACTTGCATCGCTGAGTGAAAGCGAGAAGAAGGTACTTGCCCAAGCGAGCAAGAATGAGTAGGAGATCGTTTTTTGTGCTTGCTGGTGCTATCTTCTCTCGATGACTGAACCACTTACTTTTGAGATCCATGCCCAATCGGGGCATGCCCGAACGGGGCGCGTTGAAACACTTCATGGTGGGTTTGATACCCCTGCTTTTATGCCTGTGGGGACGCGGGGAACGGTGAAGGGGATTTTGCCTCATCATGTCCGCCAAGGCGGGGCCCAGATTCTGCTCAACAACACCTACCACCTGATGCTTCGGCCTGGGTCGGAGTTGATCCGGGAGATGGGGGGCGTGCACCGATTCATGAACTGGGACGGGCCGATTCTGACGGATTCGGGGGGGTACCAAGCGTATTCGATGGCGGATATCAATGCGATTGATGAGGACGGAGTGTCCTTTCGATCGATTTTGGACGGTTCGATGGTTCGGTTGAGTCCTGAGATTGCGATGCGGGTGCAGAATGAGTTGGGACCTGACATTATAATGGCGTTTGATGATTGCCCGCCTTCGGTTGATCCTGATTCGGCGGTGGTGAATCCGACTCGGCTTGCGATTGCAGCGGCCCGGGGGATGAAGAAGCAAAAAGCAGGCTATGACCACGCGGCTCGGCTTGCCATTGCCAACGAGCGGACAGTCCGGTGGCTCGATCGGTGCAAGCAGGGCCATGCACGCCCGAGTGAGCAATCGCTCTTTGGGATTATCCAAGGAGGGGCGAATCTGGCGATGCGGGACTGGTCGATCGAGCGGATTTGCAATATTGATTTGCCGGGATATGCCATCGGGGGGGTGGCGGTTGGTGAATCGACCGAGGATATTGCCCGGATTGTGCGGCATACGGCACCCAGGATGCCTGCGCATAAGCCGAGGTATTTGATGGGGGTGGGATATGAGCAGGATATCACGATGGCGGTGTTGGCGGGGGTGGATATGTTTGATTGTGTGCTGCCAACGCGCAATGGGCGCAATGCGAATGCTTTTACTTGTGAGCCTGGACGGGATGGGCAGATTCGACTCCGGAATGCCCAATTTTCCAAGGATCCGCTTCCAATCGAGCCTGGGTGTGATTGTCAGGCGTGTGACCCTGCATCGCATGGATGGGCGACGCATGATGGGGGAGCGTTTAGTCGGGGGTATCTGAGGTATTTGTTTCAGGCGGGCGAGATGCTCGGGCCGATTTTGGTGACGCTTCACAATCTGCGATTTTTTCAGAGGCTGATGCGTGATCTTCGTGAGGCGATTTGTTCGGATGATTGGGATGCGTTTGTGTCGAAGCGGCCTCATTTGAGCGGACTTGTCGAACAGCGAGTTTGAAATCGATGGTTTGGGTTCGGGAAAGAGGTTGGGGTGAAATGCCACTTCTGGAATATACCCGTCCTATCATCCACACCCTTGGTCGAAATGAGTTCGTCAGGGGCATGCAAGGTACGAAAGGTTTGGTATGACGCAAGAATTGGGTTTCGAGCTGACCACGATTGTGAATCCTGTGCTTGGACAAGCGCTCGGGAGTGAGGGGGCCTCTGGCGCTTCGATCGATCCGGGTGGTGGAAATAATGCCGGGGTACCTCAGCAACAGCAGCAACCTGGGGGGGGCGGCATTTTCTTTTTTGCGATCATTATGATGATCGGGATGTTTCTCATCATGTCGATATCCGGGCGTAAAGAGAAGAAACGGCGGGCGGCGATGCTTTCTTCGCTTGGTAAACGCGATAAGATTCGCACGGCGGGGGGGATTATTGGGACGATTGTTGAGATGAAGGACGATGAGGTGCTTATCGAGACAGACAAGTCTTCGCATACTCGTTTGTGGCTTGCGCGTGGTTCGGTTTCCACTGTGCTCAACTCTCCTAGTCGTTCTCAGGAAGGGGCATCGGCCAAGGTCGACGGGAATGCTGATGCCGAGTTGGAATCTGTTTCTTCCTGACTGAGTTTGCGGTTTGATTTCTATACTCCACACCCGGAGAGGTTTTTACGCATGCGACACTATGTCCGCAATTTGACCATCGCGATTGCGATGTTGGTACTCGCCTTTGTTGTTTCCAATCCGCCTTCGAAGAAGATCGGGCTTGGGAAGGATCTTCGTGGCGGCGCTTCACTGATTTATTCGGTGGAGATTGGTTCGACGGAGACGGCTGGGGAGGTGATTCCGCAGGTGATCGATGTGCTCAAGAAGCGTATCGACCCCAACGGGCTCTTTGAGATATCGATTGTTCGTCAGGGTCAGGATCGTATTGAGATTACGATGCCTTTGCCGAGTGATTATGTCAAGGAGCTCAAGCAAGCGTTTGAAGATGAGTTGGCAAAATTGTCGGTGACTTCGATCGATGCCAGTGAGTTTGAGCAGACGATGCGTCTTCCTGGCGAAGAGCGTGCAGCAGAGCTTGCTCGGGTTGGTGCATCGAGTCCTTCGGTGTTTGAGTTGCTCAATGAAGCGGCTTTTGCATATGACACCGCGCAGTCGTTGCGTGCTCAGCTTGATTTGATGTCGAGTTCTCCTGATGTTTCTGAGGCGATTCTTGATGAGCTTGCCGGGCAAGCTGCCGAGGCAGAGCTTGAATATGAACGGGCGCGTGATCTTGCGTTGGCATCGGCCGTTTCTCCTGAAACGGTTAAGCGAGCGCTCGAGCAGTCGGATACAGAAAAGGTGCTTAAGGATGGGGATACTTATATTACAATTCCAAGCCCTCGTGATCGCGCGCTCAATCGTATTCGGACGCAGTGTCCAACGATCGGGGACCAGCTTGATCGTGTGATCGAAGCTTATGATGAGTATTCGGCAAATCGCAACTCCCTCGATGATACGGCGGATCTCAAGCGGCTTGTGCAGGCGGCTGGTGTGCTGAGTTTTCGTATTACGGCGGATCCGTTGGGGCGAGGTGATTCGGCGAACTCGCATCCGGAAGAATTGCGCCTTCGTGAGCTTCTTCGTGAGAAGGGGCCTAAGCAGGCGGGGGCCCGGGATGCTCGGTGGTTCAAGATCAATAAGCAGGACTCTTGGTATAATTCCGTTTCATCGTATGAGTCGATGACGGCCGACCCGGCGGCGTATTTCTCTAACTATGGTGGAACGGGGTATGTGGTCGAGGAATATCACGGCGATTATTACATGCTTGCGTGGGATGTTCGTGGCTTGCGGATGACACAAGAGGAGGGGCGATGGAAGGTTGCTCGTGCGTACCAATCATCTGACCAGCTCGGCCGCCCTGCGATTGGATTTACAATGGATCCAGCGGGCGCCAATCGAATGGGTGAACTCACGGGCAACAATGTTGGTGCGCATATGGCGGTGCTGCTTGATGATGAAGTGTTCACAGCGCCGACACTCAATGCACGGATTACGAACCAGGGGATTATTGAGGGTGAGTTCTCGATGGACGAGATCAACTATGTTGTTCGCGTTCTGGGGGCGGGGTCATTGCAGGCCAAGCTTTCTCCTGAGCCGTTGTCTGAAAATACGATTGCGCCTGAGCTTGGGCAGGACAATCTTGATTCGGGGATTGATGCAGGCAAGTGGGCATTGGTTGTTGTTTCAGTGTTCATGGTCTTTTACTACTTTGGGTATGGGGCGGTGGCGGTTGCGTGTCTGGCGGCCAATGCGTTGCTGATTCTGGGGGCTTTGGCTTTATCTCGGGCGTCGCTGACTTTGCCTGGTATCGCGGGGATCATCCTGACTTTCGGCATGGCGGTGGACGCCAATGTGCTGATTTATGAGCGTATTCGCGAGGAGATCAATGGCGGGCTTGATTTGCGTCAGGCAGTCAAGATCGGATACCAAAAGGCGCTGAGCTCGATTGTCGACGGCAATGTGACCAACCTGATTGTTTGTCTTGTGCTTGCCAATGTCGGGACACAGGAGATTCGCGGGTTTGCGATCACTCTTGGGATTGGTGTGGTGTGTACGATGGTCAGCGCGTTGTTTATCAACCGTTTGATTATGTCGACGCTGGTTGACAAGCTTAAGGTTCAGCATATGTCAATGCTCCCGATGGCATTCAAGCCTCTTGAGCGGGTACTTCGTCCGAATATCAACTGGATTGGGTTGCGTTGGGTGTGTTCGTTTATTTCGATCGGTGTTGTTTCGCTTGGGATTGGGATGATTATCAAGCAGGGCTCGGCCATGCTCGATACAGAGTTTGTTGGCGGCACGCAGATTCAACTGGTCTTTAAGGACAGCGAGACAAACCCCGGCACGCGGATGACGATGGTTCGTGCTGAAGTTGAGGAGAAGATTCATTCGCTTGCTGATGATGATCCAGTTTTAGAGCCTTTGCGTAATGCAGAAGTGATTCCGGTGAACCCGCGTGATGACGGTGTGACTTCAGATACTTTCATTATCAAGACGACCGCGACGAACCGTGAGGATATCGGTCGGGCGATCACTTCGGTCTTCCAGGATCATCTTGATGTGCCGCCGCCTTTGGAGTTTGCGTTTTCGGAGATCAGTGATGTTGATAGTGCGCCGGTGTTCCCGATTATTGAAGATCGGCTTGGTGCCAATATTGCTCGTCCAGAGATTCGCAATGATGTTTCCGGTTTTACCGGGGGCGTGGCAGTGTATATCGAAAATTTGAATCCGGTGCAGTCGATTCATCAGATTGAGCGTCGGCTTAATATCACTCGGCAGAAAGATGATTTTAGTGATATTGTGGGACGGAAGACGGATTTGATCATTACTGAAGGAACACCTGAGTCGGTGGTGTCGTTTGTGCTTGTGGCGCTTGATCCTGGGCTTGATATCTTTATGAATCCTGATGCTTGGCGGTCTGCGGTCGCGGGGCGCGAGTGGGATTTGGTTCGGGCGTCGTTGGCCAATTCGTCAGATCAGTTGAGTGTGCAGACCTTCTCACCTGCAATCGCGGCGAACTTTCGTGCGACGGCGGTTGCGGCGGTGGTGCTTTCGTTGCTGTTGATCTTGATTTATATCTGGGTCCGGTTTGGTTCGGTTCGGTACTCGGCAGCAGCAATTGTTGCATTGACGCATGATGTGCTCTGTGTGATCGGTTTTTTGGCCCTTGCCGAGATTGTGTACGACATGCCGGCCCTTGATGGGATTACACAGGCGTTGATGATCGAGCCGTTCAAAATTGATTTGAGTCTGATCGCGGCGTTGCTGACGATTATTGGGTATTCGCTCAATGACACGATCGTCATCATGGACCGTATCCGCGAAAATCGCGGTAAGCTTTCGTATGCGTCCAAGGCGGTGATTAACCGGTCGATTAATGAGACGGTTTCGCGTACTTTGATTACTTCGGGTACAACACTCTTTGCGGTGTTTATCCTCTATATTGATGGTGGGCAGGGCGTTCACGCCTTTAGTTTCGCGCTGCTGATCGGGATTATGGTGGGTACTTATTCGTCGATTGCGGTGGCTTCACCTTTGGTTTGGTCACGAAAGAAGGATATTTCCATGCGTCGTGCAGCTGAGCTTGCTGCGCAGGGGCGGAATGAGGAAGACTCATCGCGTCTCTGAGATTACTTGATTTATCCGCCTGCATTCGCCTGACATATGGTGTAGACTCCCTTTGAGTCAGCTTTGGGATTCGAGGTTTCGAGGCACCTGTTCGAGGCACCTGATATGGATGAGCGATCATCGCGAGTATTCTTTGGGTTGTGCATGCTGGTGCTGATCTGGATCGGTGTCTATTGGATGTGGCAGCCCACGCATGAGCAGGAACCTGTGATTACCTTTGATCGTTTGCCGGTCGGCGAGGTCGATTCTCAGCCTCGGACGATGGGCGAAGATGAGGCTCAGGGGCTTGCGATTATTCCGGGACCAAGGGTGGATGTTGTTGATGATGATCCTGTGCACGAACCGATTGTCGAGCGGGTTGTTGAGCCGGTGGTGACGGCTCCTGTGCTGATTCCACCTGAGTTTACTGAGCATGTGGTTAAATTTGGTGAGCGGATGCAGACGATTGCCAAACAGTATTACGGCTCGATTGATGACTGGGCGGTGATTGCCAAGGCGAATCCGGGTGTTGATCCCCAAAAGCTCAAGCCTGGGATGGTGCTTCGGATTCCGGTCGATAAGACGAATATTCAAGGGAAGGTTCTTGGGGTGGAGACTCGGCCTGGAGTGATCCGATCGCATACGGCAAGCGACTCGAAGGTGATTGAGTATATGGTTCAATCGGGAGATTCACTTTCGGTGATTTCTCAGCGGTTTTATGGTTCGTCTCGTTATGCCCGGTTTATTTATGAATCGAATCGTGATATTTTGCGTTCGATGGATGCAATTTCGATTGGACAGGTACTCAAGCTCCCACCTTTGGCGGAGGCCGAGGGGCAATCTGGTCCGGGAGGGTGAGCTATAATCCTTTTATGGGTTATTCTCCACCGGTGTATATTGTGACAGGCGGGGCCGGGTTTATCGGCTCGAATCTGATTGCCAAGCTCATGTGCCATGAGCCCGATGTGGTGATCTATGTCGTTGATGATTTTCGCACAGGTTCCTATGCCAATATTGTCGAGGCCTGCCAACGGGCGGGGGTTGGCGCGTTTGCGGGGTCGGTGCTTACCGAGTCGGTGGGTGATTTGAGCTGGCAGCCTGCACTGCTTGGTTTGGAACCCAAGGCGGTGTTTCATCTTGCTGCGATTACCGATACACTTGAGTTCGATGAGTCAAAGATGCTGCGGGTAAATACCGAGCCATTTACGGATATTCTTGAATCGTGTGTTGAGTGCGATGTGCCTTTGGTGTATGCCTCGAGTGCTGCGACCTATGGCTCGCCTGCAGTGGCGGGTGATCAAATTCCGTTTCCGGTCGATGCTGCGGGTTTTCCCAATAATGTGTATGGGTTTTCCAAGTGGCTGATGGATGTTGAGGTGATGCGATTCTTTGCGATGCGTAAGGCCCAGAAGCAGGAGCTGCCTCATGTTGTGGGGTTGCGGTACTTTAATGTCTTTGGGCCCGGCGAGGCGCGCAAGGGCAAGATGGCGTCGATGGTGTATCACCTGACGAATCAGATGCTCGATACAGGTTCGGCGAGGCTCTTCAAGATGGGTGAGCATGAACGGGATCAAGTGTTTGTTGATGATGTCGTTGAGTGCACCATTGCGGCGGCCAAGAAGAAAGCCAAGCCCGGGATTTACAATCTGGGATCTGGACAGACGACTTCGTTCAATGACATTGTCGATGCGATCAACGAGGCTTTGGGGATGAGTGTGTCACCCGAATACTTTGCTATGCCTGAGGAAATGGAGGCGACCTATCAGCATTACACTTGTGCTGATATGTCATTGACCAAATCGGGATTGAAATGGTCGCCGGCGTGGTCGCCGATTGATGCGATGATCCGGTATGCACGCCAGATCGCAGCTGAGCGTACGGATACTCAATCGCACGCCTAAGGATTTCAAAGGATATTGAGCGATGCCAATCAAACGAGTTCTTGTGACGGGTGGTGCCGGTTTTCTGGGAAGTCATCTTTGTGAGCGTCTTGTCGGTGATGGGCACGATGTGATCTGCCTTGATAATTTTTTTACATCGCAGAAGTCCAATGTGCTTCATTTGCTCAACTACAACAATTTCGAGCTGATCCGCCACGATGTGACACATCCGATCTGGCTTGAGGTCGATGAGGTTTACAACCTCGCCTGCCCGGCAGCTCCGGGGCATTATCAATACAACCCGATCAAGACGATGAAGACTTCGGTGATGGGGGCGATCAATACGCTGGGCATGGCCAAGCGGTGCAGGGCGAAGATTTTGCAGGCATCAACTTCGGAGGTCTATGGCGATCCGACGGTTCATCCCCAGCCTGAGTCGTATCGTGGGAATGTGAATCCGATCGGACCTCGGGCGTGTTATGACGAGGGCAAACGGGCAGCGGAGACGCTGTTTGCCGATTATCATCGCAAGCACAAGCTCAATATTCGGGTGGCCCGGATTTTTAATACTTATGGGCCTCGAATGCACCCGTTTGATGGGCGGGTGGTTTCGAACTTTATTCTTCAAGCGTTGCGGAATCAGGACATCACGATTTTTGGGGATGGTGGGCAGACGCGTTCGTTTTGTTATCGCGATGATCTGGTCGAGGGGTTGGTTCGGCTGATGGATGCGGATGATTCGGTGTATTTGCCTGTGAATATTGGAAATCCCAATGAATTTACGATCAAGCAACTTGCTGAGAAGGTGATCGAGTTGACGGGCTCGTCGAGCAAATTGATTTATGCGCCCTTGCCTGAGGACGACCCGCTTCAGCGTCAGCCTGATATCACGCGGGCCAAGGAGATTCTGGATTGGTCGCCGACGATCGAGCTTGAGCAAGGGCTTGAACGGACGATTGCGTACTTTCGCTCGATTGATCTGGCAGATTTTCGCCCGCCTTCGCCGAATCATTGATTTGGTGTGTCGATTTCGGGTCAATCTCAAGCATCGTCGGGGCGAATCTGATAAAATGGGGGCATGATCGTTCCACGGTTTCCACAAGATCGGTGTGTCATCCTTTCGGACAGCAGCGTCGAGTCACTTCTCGCCTGCGCGATGGCCAGTGAACAGCAACAACTCTCCGAGATCGATTCTTCGGTCATCCTACCCGCATGGTGGGAATGGACTGACGAGATTGACCTGATGATCTCGGTGGTGGACCCGGCGGTGGTGCGCCAGGCGGGGGTGTATGGGCTTGGTGTTTTCCCATCCCAATCGGTTTATCCGCCTGATGATGCCCAGATGTTCAGCGAATGTTCGGCCGGGGCGATTCAGTCGCGGATGCTTCTCGAAGCGGGCCAGATTGCACTCCGGGCAGGGATTCGGCGTGTGGTTTGGCCGATTCGTGTGATGCGTCCTGAGATGAATGTTCCGGTGGATGAGCTGGTGGATCAGATTGCTCAGGTAATTGATCGGGCGGTGCTTACTGCGCGTTTGGCGTCACTCGATGCGGGGGAGGGAACTGCGGTGGATGTGGTGATCGAGACGCCGTTTGTTGACTTGTCGAATGAGCAGATGCTTGATCTTGCGGATGATCTTGCAGTTCCGCTTGAGACTTGCTGGTGGCACCATGGACGGACGCTGCCCAATGCCCAGGAGCGATTTGATTTTTGGTCAAAAAAGATGAGTCTGCGTTCGGCGAGTTCGGGTGGGCAGATCGAGATCAAGCATCAGCCACAAGCCGGGTTATCAACTGGGGCATAGGTGGGTCATAGGATCGGGCATAACCCCATCACAAGTGGGAGAGAAGTCGAGCATAAGTGGGTGATCTGTTGGGCATATCAGTTGCTCGTGCGTAAACTTCGGCGATATGTCCACACGCAACACCTCAAACGATTCCGCCCGTCCATCGTATCTCAACGCAGCTGCTGGCACTGTGGAGCTCTGGTCGCAGACGCTGATTCCGACGACGCGCGAAGCGCCCGGGGATGCGAAGATGCCTTCGCATATTTTCCTTGCGCGGGCGGGGTATGTTCGGCAGGTGGGGGCAGGGATTTACAACTACCTGCCCTTGGCATGGCGATCATTAAAGAAAATCTCGGCGATTGTACGCGATGAGATGGACAGGGCGGGGGCGTCGGAGATGCTGATGCCGGCGTTGATGCCTATTGAACTTTATAAAGATACCAAGCGTGATGTGGACTATGGGGATTTGCTTTTCACACTTGAGGATCGGCATGGTCGCAAGACGGCGCTTGGACCGACGCATGAGGAGGTGATTACGGATCTGATGTGTGGTGCGTTGACTTCATACAAGCAGTTTCCGTTGAACCTGTATCAGATTCAGACGAAGTTTCGCGATGAGGCCAGGCCTCGGGCGGGGTTGTTACGCTGTCGGGAGTTTATTATGAAGGATGCGTATTCCTTTCATATCGAGCTCGAAGGTGATGCGGGGCTTAATGCGGCCTACGACAAGATGTATCAGGCGTATACGAATATTTTTACACGGTGCGGGTTGGATTTTTCGGCCGTCGAAGCGGAAGCGGGACCGATCGGTGGATCGGCATCGCATGAGTTTATGGTGAACTGTGAATCCGGCGAGGACACGATTTTGGTGTGTCTCGAGTCTGGGTATGCTGCCAATGTCGAAAAGGCGGAGATTGGTGAGCGAGTGTGGTCATTTGATGTTGCAGCAACGAGCAAAATTGAGAAGCATCACACGCCCAACATGCCGGGGATTGAAGGCGTGGCGGAGCATCTTGGGCTCAATGCGTCGAGGATGCTCAAGTCGATTGTGATGCGCACGGTTGAAGAGGAGCCTCGGTGGGTTGTTGCGGTTGTTCGAGGTGACCATGAGGTCAACGAAGCCAAGGTGCGCGATGCGGTTGGTGTGGGTGTCGCACTTGCCCCTGAAGGTGAAGCGAAAACGGCGGGTTTTGTGATCGGATATGTTTCGCCTCGGATTGCCGATACGGTTGAGGTCGTGCTGGTCGTTGATCCAGATGCGCTCGGTGAGGGAGCGTGGGCCACTGGGGCTGACGAGAAGGATCATCACATCACGGGGTTCAACTGGTCGCGCGATATGGAATCTCATATTGCAAAGGACAGGATCAAGGTCGCCGATATCCGTCATGCCCATGCTGGGGATCCCTCGCCACGGGCAAAGGGGGCGATTCTTGAAGAACGCCGGGGGATTGAAGTTGGGCATATTTTTAAGCTCGGCACAAAGTATTCCCAAGCGATGGGGTTATCGGTGCTCGATCAGAATCAGAAGAAGCAGGATGTTATCATGGGGTGCTATGGGATTGGTGTCTCACGGACGCTCTCGGCGTGTGTTGAGATGTCGCATGATGACAACGGGATCATTTGGCCTGCTGCAATTGCGCCGTACCATGTGCAGATTATTGTGATCAAGCCCAAAGCAGAGGGTGTGATGGCAGCGGCCCACACCCTTGCTCAAGAGCTTGCGGCTCGGGGGATGGATGTGTTGATTGATGATCGGGATGATCGTCCCGGATCGAAATTTAAGGATGCGGATTTGGTTGGGATGCCTGTTCGGTTTATTATTTCGCCCAAGACGATCGAAGCGGATTCGGTGGAGTTCAAGGCGAGACGATCGGATGGACGGGCGGAAATGATTGATCGCGCCGATGCGATTGAGTCTGCTCTGGTTGCGTTAGGCAGTTGAACCGAGAAAGACTCCTTATTTCGGGCTTTTCGACTTGACAGGGTCGCTTGTTTTCTCGAAGATGGAGAGTCCCTCCATGCCGAGTTTCGGCGGGTGGTTTGTGCATATCGACCCTCAATCAATCAAATCCTGGAGCTTTTCTTATGAACTCTGAATCACGCACTCGGTTTACGGTGCGATTGGCTGCTGTTCTGGCTGCATGTGCAGGCAGTGTGGTTTCGGCCAACGCTCAATCGGTCTCTTCGCCTCAAATGACATCGCTCAAGTGGAGCACGGGTCAGGTGCAGACGATCCGTCCGATGAGCCCGTCACAGATCGAGCAAACCCTGTTCCAGCTTGCTGTTCGCCCGGATCAATCCCGTGTGCTTGTGCATTTGTCGTATCAGGTGAATCAATCGCAGCGTGCTGAGTTGGCCGATGCTGGACTTGTCCTGACCACTTCGCTCGGAGGGACGAGTTTCTTCGCGACGCTTGATCGGGATGCCGATGCAGCAGCGCTTTCGACTTCCGCGGTTGCTTGGGTGGCGCCGATCAAGGTAACCCAGAAGCTCCATGCCGATTTGCAAGCGGGGATTATTCGTCCTTGGATGATTTCGCAAAATGACCTTCCCAAGTCTCCTGCGTTGCGCGAGCTTCACGCTTCGGGGGTGATGACGATTTCAGAGCTTGAATCGCGTGGATTGAATCCTTCGGTGGCGATTGTGGTGATGCTTCACAAGGATGCGGATCGTGCTGCTGAGGCAAACCGCCTTGCTCGGGAGTTCAATGCGTCGATACTTTCGCATGTGAAGTCGATCAATACACTCGTGATGGCGGTCAAGCCGGATCAGATTGAGCTTGTTGCCGGGGATGATTCAGTGATGTGGGTCGAGCCGCCGTTGCCTGAGTTTGATGATCTCAATGCGGAGAATCGGGTGCTTACTGGGGTGAATACCGTTAATGCGGCTCCGTATGACCTCGATGGCACGGGCGTGACCGTGATGGTCTATGACGGTGGGAAGATGTTCGGACATCAGGACTTTGGTTCGCGTCTGACGATTGGTCCTTCAGATACTTCAGGCACTTCGAATCACGCGACGCATGTTGGTGGGACGATTGGTGGTGATGGGTCAGGCATTTTTAACAACCGGGGGATGGCGCCTGGGGTGGATATTGTTTCCTATGGCTTTGAGCAAGAGGGTGGGCTTCAGGAAGGGTTCTTGTATTCTGATCCGGGCGATCTTGAAGCGGATTATACCGAGGCGATCCAGACTTTCGGTGCTGATATCGCCAACAACTCGATCGGCACCAACACGGCTCCCAATGGGTTTGATTGTCTGACGACGGGAAACTATGGCGTGACGAGCGCGCTGATCGATTCGATTGCTCGTGGTTCGATGGGCAGTCCGTTCCGTATTGTCTGGGCCAATGGCAATGAACGCCAGTCGTCACGATGTCAGGGCGATGACTTTGGGAATCATGGCGAATTTTACTCGACAGCACCACCAGCATGTGCCAAGAACCACATTACGGTTGGTTCGGTGGATTCCGATACCGATAGCACGAGTTGGTTCAGTTCGTGGGGGCCAACCGATGATGGGCGGATCAAGCCTGATATCTCGGCTCCTGGATGCCAATCTGGTGGTGATGGCGGGGTGACTTCGACGAGCTCGTCGGGTGGATACGCCACCATGTGCGGCACTTCAATGGCTTCGCCAACAACCGCGGGGGTTGCAGCGTTGATCCTCGAACAATATCGGATCACTTTCCCGGATCGTGATGATCTGACCAATGCAACACTCAAATCCATCTTGGCCAACACTGCGGAAGATCGTGGGAATGTTGGGCCTGATTATAAATATGGATACGGCTCGATTCGGGCGGTCCCGGCGATTGATACGGTGATTGCGGAGAATGTCATCGAGGGCGAGCTCGCTCAAGGCGATGTGTACCGCGGGATCATTCTTGTCGGCAATGGTGAAGACGAACTCAGAGTCACTATTGCATGGGATGATGCGCCGGCAGCTCCGGGCGTTGCCAATGCGTTGGTTAATGACCTTGATCTTCGGATTATTGATGGTGGGGGCAATGTCTTTCTGCCTTGGACGCTTGATCCAGCCAACCCCAATGGGAACGCCGTACAGAATATGGCCGATCACCTCAATAATATCGAGCAGGTCTCAATTATGAATCCTGCACCTGGGGCGTATACCGTCGAGGTTACGGGGTTTAATATTGCGGAAGGGCCAACGCAGAGCTTTGGGCTGACTTCATCGACCACCTTGATCAATTGTTCATCGGCAGGAATCATTGGAATTGGCGGGAGCCTCTTCCCTTGTACCGGCTCGACTACGGTTCAAGTTGTGGATTGTGATCTGAACACTTCGGATCTTGTGATTGACACGGTTGAGGTTGTGATTACTTCGCAATCGCAGATTGGCGGGCCGATGCTCCTTACGCTTACCGAGACAGCACCCGAATCGGCGAGCTTTACCGGATCGTTCTCGTATTCGGATGCAAGTGGTGCCGATGTGCTTGTTTCCCCGGGGGATACGCTTGTAGCGACCTACATTGATGCGGATGATGGCAATGGTAATACCAATGTTGTTGTGGAATCCTCGGCTTTGATTGATTGCGCGGCTCCGATGGTTCAATCCGTTGTGGTTTCGGATATCGAGCCTCGCAGCGCAGTGGTGAATATTGATCTTGACGAGGCATCGCGTGTCACCGTGAATTATGGCACGAGTATCTTCGCGTTGAATGATTCGGTCACGGCCGGGGCGTTCTTGATTTCGCAGTCGGTGTCGATTACTGGGTTGACGGATGAGACAAGCTATGTCTTTACCGTTGAAGCGGAGGATCAGGCGGGAAATGTGTCCATTGACGACAACGGCGGCGTTGGGTACACCTTCACGACCCCGGACATCCCTGACTTCTTCACCGAGCTGTTTACTTCTGGGCTTGATCTTGAAGGATTGTCTTTGACACTGACTCCGAGTAATGGCGTTGATGGGTATGAGGCATCGATTACACCTTTGGACGGCGGATTGCTTCCCTTCGAGCCTACCGATGGCACGAGTATCTTCCTTTCGGATGATTCCTCGGCAAGTGTGTCGATCACAGGGGGGCATACCGTTGAGATTTATGGAGAGTCGTATAGTTCATTCTTTGTGGGCTCGAATGGATACATTACTTTCGGTTCGTCTGATACGGACTACACCGAAAGCTTGAGCGATCACTTCAATCGGCCTCGGATTTCGGGGCTTTATGACGATCTCAACCCGACATCTTCGGGCACGATTTATCGCCAACAACTCAGTGACCGCATGGTGATTAGTTATGATGGGGTGACAGAGTTTGGTATCTCGAATAACAATACTTTCCAGATCGAGTTGCACTTCGATGGAACTATTGTGATCTCTTGGGAGCGCATTGATACCAACGATGCGATTTGTGGGATTTCTGAGGGCGTTGGGCTCGATCCAGACTTTATTGAGTCCGATCTGTCTTCGTATCCCGCTCCGAATCAGTGCCGTGCGGATATGACTGGCGATGGAACGCTCAACTTCTTTGATATCTCGGCGTTCTTGAGCGCCTTTGAATCTGGTGATCTGATCGCGGATTTCACCGATGATGGGGTCTTGAACTTCTTCGACATCTCGGCCTTCCTGAATGCGTTTGAAATCGGCTGTCCGTAAGCCGAGCGGTTGATCTTGAAAATCACATAAGCCCGGGGCGTGATCCTCGGGCTTTTTCATATGATTTTCTCGACTCAACACACGCTTAGGGCGTCTATCATCGGGCATGAATATCCCTGATTCGATCAATGTTTTGCTCATCGGTGGTGGCGCGCGAGAGCATGCTCTGGCGGTGGGGCTTGCACGCTCTGAGCGTTTGGGTACCCTCTATGCGACCCATATGGAAAACCCTGGGATTGCCAAATTGGCTCAGGGGGTTGATGTGCCTACCACAGGCAAAGAGCTCTATCGGCTTGTGCAGTTCTGCGATCGGCATGAGATTGAGCTGGTGGTAATTGGTCCTGAAGACCCGTTGGCGGATGGATGGGGCGATGCTTTGCGCAAAAAGAGCGATGGGTCGGCCCGATTGGTCTTTGGGCCAGGTGCCAAGGGTGCCAAGCTCGAAGCAGATAAGGCGTATGCCAAGCACATGATGCGGGCGGCTTCGGTACCGACGGCTGAGGGGCGTGTTTTTGATCACTTCAGTCATGTCGAGGAGTACCTCAAGACCCGCGATGAGGTTTATGTCATCAAGGCGACCGGGCTTGCCAAAGGCAAGGGCGTGATTGTACCTGCGACCAATGAAGAGGGGATCAAAGCAGCACGCGACATGATGGAGAAGAAAGTCTTTGGGGATGCGGGCAAGCGGATTCTCGTCGAAGAGAAGATCACAGGGACCGAGGTTTCAGTCTTGGCGCTCCTCGATGGGCACAATATCCTTGTGCTGCCTCCATGCCAGGATCACAAGCGGCTCGGGGAGGGTGATACGGGGCCCAACACTGGGGGGATGGGCGCATTTTGCCCGGCTCAGACGATCAACGATGCGACGATGCAGCAGATTGAGTCGGAGGTGCTGGTGCCGATCGCAGATGTTTTGCGCCGCGACGAGATTGATTTCAAGGGGGTTCTTTACGCTGGGATGATGTTGACACCAGCGGGCCCGAAAGTTTTGGAGTTTAATGTACGGTTTGGCGATCCTGAGTGTCAGCCTTTGATTGCCAGGCTTGAATCGGATCTGATTGAGTTACTTTGGGCGACGGCTTGTGGCTCACTCGATGAGGTGGAGGTGAAATTTTCATCCCAGACCGCGGTGTGTGTGGTGCTGGCATCAAAGGGATATCCACAGGCACCCGAGAATGGGGCGGTGATTACCGGGATCGAGGAGGCCCAGGCAATCGAAGGGGTAACGGTGTTTCATGCCGGGACCAAGTTGCTCGACAATGGGTTCCTCGTGACTTCGGGCGGACGAGTGCTTTCGGTCACGGCTGTGGGCGACACAACCGAGCAAGCACGCGAGCGTGCATATCAGGGGGTGGAGCAGATTCACTTTGATGGGATGCAGGTTCGGCGTGATATCGGATGCGACACGCCTGTTCATTCGTAGGTTTTCTGTTGTCGATCTCTGTTGTCGATCAGGGGACTCGTTTGCCAGCGACGGCGGTGAGCCAGGCACCGGTTGCGAGGGCTTCATCGGCGTTCGAAGCCCAGAGGACTTGTTGCCCGGATGTGAGCTTTTGAAGAATCAGGAGGCGCATGCCTGCGTCGGTGGAGTCGAGTGCGATGGCAAAGCGATTGAGTGGTTGTTCGTTCTCACCGAGCAGTTCGACATACCCTAGTGGTTCGATGGGTGTGTTTGCATCGAGAAGCCGGACGAGGGGGGCTTGGTTACGGATGAGCACACGGAGGAGTCGCTCGATGGCATCACGGTTGAGGCTGTCGGCTTGGGCACCGGCGATTATCCAGTTCCCAGCAGATTTGTCTGCTTTGAGTCGCGTCTTTCCATCTCGTCCTTCAATGCGCACCGCGCGGATGGCAGAGAGGTTTTGTCGGCTCGGAGTTTTGGCGATGTAGGCATCAACGACCGCAGTGAGCTTGGCGAGCTGGTCGGTTTCGAGTGTAACCAGTGCTGAACCGGTGGAGGTGTTGAGTTGGGCGTAGACGCGGGTTCCATCGACATCGGCGCGGGTGCCGATGGTCAGGGTGGAGGATTCATCGGTGGCCGAGATGCGGATCGTGGCGATGGGTGTTCCTAGGCCTGTGGTTGCAGGATCGAGGGGATCATCGACGAAAGTGGCCGCTTCAAGGGAGGTGAGGACTTTGACGAGATTTTCGATTTGTGTGGTGTTGCCATGGATTTGGATTGGCTTTTGGATCATCCACCCGGTGTTCATCCGGGCAAATTCGACTGATGTGCCCATGGCTGAGAGTTCGAGGCCTCGTACGGCCGAGTTAGGCATTTCAAAGATGCGGTCTGATCGCCAATCTTTGATGGGTTTGGGGATGAAGGCATCGGCGATGTTTTTTTCGATGCGTCCGAACCACATGGCGGTGGCGATTCCCTGACTGTCGCGTTCTTCGACGCGAATGGGGGTGTAGCCACCCGAGGATGAGGCGTCGAACTCGATGCGGATGGAATCACCGTTGAGTTGGCGGATGATGAACTCACCGGCCAGGGTGGTGATGAGATTTTCATCAGCAGGGAGAATCCGGGCAGTTGCCAGCGTGCGCAGAGCGCTGCGCACTTTGTTGGGTTGGGCAGCCCATTGGTGATCCATGCCTGCATGGGACCAGTGGATGGTCCATCGTCCGGGCTCTGTGGGGTCTTGCCGAAGGACTTCTCGTTGGTTGGCGACGGCCCGTTCAAGGGTGATGGTGCTTGCAGGATCGAAACTGATGAGCCTAGAGGCGGTCGCGGGTTTGGTGAGCAGTGTTTTGTTCTGCTGAGCTTTGATGGCGATGACTATCCCGCCGAGGGTTCCTGCGATGATGATCCAGATGAGGAGTGTTCGTATGGACATGATGGTATCCTATCGTCTGATGATGGACTCTTGGCCCAGAGTATGCCGACAAAGGGAAGAATGAGCAGAATGATGAATGAATCCCCATCCCGCCCGTTGATCGCGATTACTTCTGATTTGATGATCCGCAAGGATCGTCCGACGGTTTTCCTGACGATGACCTATGTCCAGAGCGTGCTTGATGCGGGAGGGATTCCTGTGATTTTGCCGTCGACCCCGGGAGATGTGTCCGGTCTGGTTGCCCATTTTGATGGGTTTATTCTTTCGGGAGGCGATGACCCCACAACCGAGTCCTTCGGCGCGCCGACACACCCGGCCGCCGTTCCGGTGCTTGAAGATCGACAACGCTTTGAGACGCAGCTGATCGGGGAGCTTGATAAGCACCCGGAGATTCCGGTGTTGGGGATTTGTCTAGGGATGCAGATGCTGGCGTTGTGCCGGGGCGGAGTGCTTAATCAACACCTGCCCGATACGCACGAGACCCATGCGATTCATTGGGACCACGAGCACGCGATTATTTCGGAGGATACGGATCGGGTGGCGTCGGGGACGGTTTGGTCTGGGCATCATCAGGCGATTGATGATCCTGGTGAGCTTCGGGTAGTTGCATCGGCTTGTGATGGAGTGATCGAAGCGGTGGATGATCCGGAGCGGGCGTTCTTGCTTGGGGTGCAGTGGCATCCCGAGCGGACGGCTGATCATCAACTCGGGCAGGGGATTTTTAATCGGTTTGTGCAGGCGATTTCATAATCTGGTGAGACGGGCTGGAAGCTCGACCAGATTGCTAGAAATCCAGCAGCGGCCCCTTGGCGAGTTGGTCAGAGTTGGCGACGCCGAGGGTTCGGTAGATTTCGAGGGTGGCGCTCGATGTGTTAAGTGTGTAGAAGTGAATGCCTGCGACTCGATGATCGAGCAGATCGCGTGATTGTTCGGTTGCCCAGTGGACACCGACGCGTCGAATGGCGTCGTTGGAGCCATCCGTTCGTCGGACCATGCGGAGAAGTGGTGCGGGGAATCGCATTCCTTGGGCAAGCTCAGCCATGCGTTTCATACCCGCGATGGATTGGATGGGCATGACCCCGGCGATGATGGGGATTCGGATGCCCGACATCTCGCACCGATCACGAAAGTCGTAGAGGTCTCGGTTATCGAAAAACATCTGCGTAATGATGTAGTCTGCGCCTGAATCTACTTTGGCCTTGAGATAGTCCATTTCGTTGAGCCGGTTAGGTGTTCCGGGGTGTCCTTCGGGGAATCCGGCGACGCCGATACCAAAGCCTGGGAATCCGCCAAGCTTGGCGTATTCATCGCTGATCTTTCGGATGAAGTAGACGAGCTCGGATGCGTTGGAGAAGCGATCGGATCCCCAATCGTGGTCTTCATTGGTTGGCGCGTCGCCTCGTAGAGCGAGGATGCTTTGGATTCCGCGTTGGGCGTACCCCTCGACGATGGCGCGGATTTCATCTTCCGAATGGTTGACGCATGTGAGGTGGGGGACGGTGACGATTCCGGTTTGCTCGCGTACTTTGTGGACAAGGTCGCGGGTGAGCTGGCGTGTTGAACCTCCGGCGCCGTAGGTGACGCTGACGAACGATGGAGCGAGTGCTTCGAGTTTGACGATATGGTCGAAGAGTTTTGAAGCTCCAGCAGGTGTCTTGGGTGGGAAAAACTCGAACGAGAAAGTCGTTCCACTCTCTTTGAGTATGTCCCGAAAATGTTTCATATCCCATCCGCCTGTTCACCAATCACGGCACAAACTCGACCCCCGATACGATAGACCAGAATGCTGATCTGATTATTGTGACCTTTATTGCGAAGGTATTTTTGTTCAACATCCGGATTCACCACGCCTGCTCGTGTGCGAACTTCGACGATTCCTGCATCGAGAGACCGGAGTGCTGCCTTGACGCGTTTGCGATTCCATCCCATCACCTCGATGACTTTGTACCATCGCACCATTGGATGCTCGAAGGCTTGTTGGCTTGTGACCATTGCGGTTCCGGGATGCACAAGCAGGGTGCGGGTTTGGGCAAGAAATGCATCGACCAAGTCTGCGCGTTCGAGGCATGGATCGAGTGTGCCGAGGTAGGTGTCGATGGGGTTGGTGTCTTCGGGTCGCTGGGGGTTGCCTGCGATTGTGCAGACTGAGCCGTCAGCACTGAGTTTGGTTGCTCGGCGTTCATGTTCGCCTGCAAGTTGCCCAGTCCAGAGTACCGTTTGAGTCAATCCGCCGGGTTCGGAGAGGATTTCGACTTCGCCAAGGGGCAGGTCGTAGGCGTTGATACCGGGATTGAGTTTAATTGCTCCGGCGGGATGTTTTTCGAGGAGTTGATCCCAAACCTTTGGGCCAGGCTCGAAGTCTTCGATGTTGAGTGTTCGTTTTCCTTGGATATTTCGGCGAGCGGGATCAAGATGGAACCCAGCAATGTCGGTGGGGCAGTCGCCGAGGGCGTCGCCACAGATTGCGCCGAATCCGGTGTTGTGCTGATAGGCCCATGCTCGGTGCTCGCAAGAATCAACACCAATCGGATTGAGGCCTGCTTGTCCGAGTCCCCATGAGTCACCTCCGATGCCGCAGCAGAGGTCGGCGATTTGGGCGCCTTGGCCGAGTACTGATGCAAAGCGTTTGGCTTTGTGGACACTTGAGTTTGCCGAGCTTGCCATTTCGATGCCGGGGAGATCGGAGATCATCCGAGCAGCGAACGAGGCATCGAGTTTTTTGGCACCCTTTGCCCGCGCGTGCATGGCTTGGCTCACGGCGCGAACTTGCTCGGTGCTGAGGTGCTTGCGCATCGCAGCGATTTGCGCAGTGGTCGGCGACATGGGCATTGCACTGATTGCCGACTCACCTTGGTTGGTTGCGAGCCATTGCCAGATTGAGTGGGTCTGGGTGATCAAAGAGGGCAGCATACCTTTCGACACGCTGCCCTGCGGGTTTATGACAGCTTTGGTTTAGTATCGGTAGTGGTCAGGTTTGTAAGGTCCGTCGACGGGTATGTCCAGATAGTCCGCTTGTTCTTGAGTCAATTTGGTGAGTTTGACACCGAGTTTGTCGAGATGCAAACGGGCGACCTGTTCATCGAGGTGCTTGGGAAGTACATGCACGGAATTGTCATATTTTTCAAGATGTTCAGCAAGTTCGATCTGGGCGATCACCTGATTGGTAAAGCTGGCACTCATCACAAAACTCGGGTGCCCGGTGGCGCAACCCAAGTTGAGCAGGCGACCCTCGGCGAGAATTAGGATGCTGGTGCCTTTGGACTTGAACAAGAACTCATCGAATTGGGGCTTGATGTTGATCCGCTCGACATCAGGGTCCTTCATCAGAGGCTCCATTTGAATTTCATTGTCGAAATGACCAATGTTGCCCACGATGGCTTTGTTTTTCATCTGTTTCATATGCTCGAGCGTGATGATGTCCTTGTTGCCGGTGGTGGTGATGAAAATATCCGCATAGGAGATGGTATCTTCGAGCGTGAGGACTTCGTATCCTTCCATCGCCGCTTGCAATGCGCAGATCGGGTCGATCTCGGTCACGATCACTCGGCATCCTTGTCCCTTGAGCGATTGACAGCAGCCTTTGCCGACATCGCCGTACCCACAGACCACGGCGATCTTGCCCGAGAGCATGACATCGCTTGCACGGTTGAGTCCGTCAACGAGTGAGTGGCGACACCCATAGACATTGTCGAACTTGGATTTGGTGACCGAGTCGTTGACATTGATTGCAGGGAATGGCAACTTGCCCTCAGCTGCGAGTTGGTACAGGCGATGGACACCGGTGGTTGTTTCTTCGGAAATGCCTCGGATCAAAGGGGTGTTCTTTTGGAACCAGCCGGGGTTGGATTCGATGGTTCCTCGAATGGTTCCGAGTACATGCTTCCATTCTTCTGAATCGGTCTGGGCATTCCATTCGGGAACTGATCCGGCATTTTCGTAATCGAAGCCGTTGATCATGAAGAGCGAGGCGTCGCCGCCGTCGTCGACGATTTGGTCTGGGCCTGATCCGTCAGGGTAGGTGAGCGCTTGCTTGGTACACCACCAGTATTCTTCGAGGGTTTCGCCCTTCCATGCGAAGACAGGTACGCCCTTGGGGTTTTCGGGAGTGCCACCATCTTCGGGTCGGCCAACGACGACAGCGGCTGCCGCAAAGTCTTGGGTCGAGAAAATATTGCACGAGCACCAGCGAACATTGGCACCCAAGGCGGTGAGTGTTTCGATGAGCACGGCAGTTTGGACGGTCATGTGCAATGAGCCCATGATCTTGAGTCCTTTGAGGGGTTTACTTTGGCCGTATTGGGCGCGGAGTGCCATGAGTCCCGGCATTTCGTGCTCGGCGAGACGGAGTTCCTTGCGGCCGTGCTCATGCTCGTTGAGGTCGCGTACTTTGAACTGCAAGCCATTGATCTCGTCAACGATCATGGTGGATGGTGTTGCTGTTGCGGTCATTGATTGTTTCCTTTGTTAAGTTTCGTCAGTCCGTTGGTTGTTTTGTGCCTATGGAATGATCCGTTAGATGTGAGCCACTGCCGCGAAGAGCGAGGGCCCGGATGCGTCTACATCCGGACGAAGTTTGTTCACCCGGACATCTTTAAAATCGGCTTGTTTGAACATCTCGATGCGTTCATTCTTCGAGAATCCCAGATGAACATGCCCCATGGCATGGCGGTATTCATGGCGATCGTGCTGGCACATATCGACAACGAGGAGTATTCCCCCGTTTTGGGTTTTTCTGAGGATTCGTCGAATTTCCTTGAGGGCAGCAACGGGGTCATCGACATGGTGGAGGACCAGTACGCAGGCAGCAGCGTCAATACTGCCCGAGTTTAGGGGTAAATTGGTCAGTTCTCCGGTGAGGAAGGTGACATTCGAAGCACCTTGTCCAGACTCGGCGAGTCGGTTTTGGGCAGCCTCGAGCATCTCGGGGGAGCGGTCGATGGCCGTCACATGCTCGACCCATGGGCAGAGGAGTTCGGTGGCGTTTCCGGTGCCGCAGCCGAGGTCTGCGATATGCCAAGAGGGGTTCAGAAACCCCAATAATGAGTGATCGGTAAATTCGCGTCCGAACATGTCGTTGCGGAGTTCATCCCATTCGCCTGCCACGCGTCCGAAAAAGGCGGCCGAGTTGGTCATACGCTCGGCGAGTACGGCTGCGAGTCGGCGATCATCCTCACAGAGATTTGAATCATCGCCGAGCTGATCGCGGAGGGTGACCCAGATTGCCCGGAGATGGATCGGCAGATCATCGAGGACAACGCGGTAGTAGGCAGCGGGTCCGGCGGTGCGTTTGAAAACCCAGCCGCCATCGGCGAGGACGCGGAGATGGCGTGAACCTGAGGATTGGGGGATTTGAAGGACTCGGACGAGCTCCCCAACAGCCAGTTCCTGTTGCTCGAGGACGCGAACCATTCGTAGGCGGACAGGATCACCGAGTTGGGTGAGCAACTCGACTGCAGATTGACTCGACATGGAGGGGGCGTGCTTTGGCATTATCCTATCATCCGGAAATATGGATAAAGGATAATCTCGGTCGGCACGCATGTCAACCGAGTTTGGGCGAAAATCGGGAAATCTGTCTTTGGGGTGGAGCAGAGGTTATTGGGTGGGGGCAATTGCCAGCGAAGGTCCTGGGATGAGCCCGAGGGATTCGAGGCGGGCGAGGATGGTTGGGTCTGCACGATCGAACCAGAGGACATAGCGCAGGTATTTGATTTCGGTGTCCCTGTCTCCGATAGCGTTGGCGAAGTCGGCCATGGCGAGGTAGGGAGTGGGCGATTGCCCGGCGTCTCTGGCAATGCCCAAGAGTAAGGCTTCGCGTGCTTCGTCCATGAAACCAATGCGTTGAGCGTATCGCGCCAAGCGGAGTTGCCCCGAGCCTGGCTCGCCCTCTTCGATGGTTTCGTGAAGAAGCTTCATCAGTGAATCGGATCGCCCGGCTTGGGCAAGTGCCTCGGCGAGTGCTTCGATGTATTCGATATTGCCCGGTTTGAGATCATGGGCGATTCTGAAATGGGCGCTGGCTTGCTCGAAGTTGCCCAGTCGCATTTCGACCATCCCCAGTCGGTACTGAGCGAGGACGGATTGCGGGCGAAGATCGACATATTCAGACCAGAGTTCGTGTGCTTGGATGTCGTCGCCTTTGTTTTCAGCAATGGCGGCCTGGATGTGAATATCGTTGAGCGTGAGTGTGCGTTTGACTTTATTGACTGGTGAACACCCGTTGGCAGCGAGCACGAAACACAGGGTGGCAAACACGATTGATGTGGTCTTGACAAGCTTCATGGGCGGTTCTCCTACAATCGCCTCCGAGTGTTTCTCGGGGGGTCTTATGGTAGCGTCGTTGGGCTCGAGGCACCAGTCTGTCGCGTCGAGTTGGGTGTGAAGTGATAGGATAGGTCTATGCACCATACTGTGATTTTGCTCCATACTTTGCCTGATGGGACATCCCATTTCGATTGGCTTCTCGATCAGCCTGGTCTGGGTATTGGGCATCGCCTGATTTCTTTCCGGTGTGCGATCCGCCCGGATTGTGCGGTTTCATCGACTTTTTGTGCCCTGAGATTGCCCGATCATCGTGCTCGGTACTTGAGTTATGAGGGGGTTGTTTTGCCTGATCGTGGGCGTGTTGAGCGGGTCGCTTGCGGGGAGGTTTTCGGGCTTGAAGTTTCCTCGGGAACGATCAGTGCGGTCATTCAATGGGCTGATGATGGTGTTGCGTACCGTGGTAGCCACGATGGATCCAAGGACGGGGTGTGGAACTTCCTGTGTCATCCCATGGATTCTACACTGGACGGATGAGTCCATTTATGGTAGTGTAGTGTGTTGTTTCATTTACTCATTGTTTTCTGGAGGCCTGAAATGAGGGGACTGTATCGACATCCATTACCACCGGGATATTCTGGACCGGCTTCCGAGCCGCCGGAAGATGATAAGCCAGATTCCGGAGCTGAGGGGGAGGGGCAATCGCTTGATGATACGCTTCCGCTTGATCTTGGGCCTGAGCCGACAGGTGCGTCGGCATCGTCGGCGCCCAAGATTCGGACTTTTGAGCAGAAGCTTCGGTCTGTTCGGCATGAGGATTCGTGGAGTCGTACGCCCAATGCCAATGGCACAGGGGCGATCCATGTCAAGAGTTTTCATTGCAAATTGACCGGTGATTCGCTTGAGTTCCTCGATCAACAGGTCAATGAGTGGCTCGATGCGCACCCTCAATATGAGGTCAAGCATGTGAGTTCTTCGATTGGGATCTGGACAGGAAAGAGCAAAGAGCCCAATCTTATTCTTAATGTTTGGGTTTGAGCTGACTTGCAGTCCCCGGGTTCATATTGCACAGGGGCAATGGATATTGGAGCGAGTATGATCGCGCATGCATCATTGAATCGGTTTTTTTCTGTGTGCGTATTGGTTTTTTTGGTGGTTATTTCTCTGGGATTAGGGCCTCGGGAGGAGAAGCATTCTTCCTTTGTTCAACTTCCCATCATAAGGATGCCAGCTGAGTCTGAGCTTATTTTGGGCAAGGTTGTTCGTGTTCTTGATGGGGACACGGTGCTTATTCGGATTGGGAAAAGGACTTTGCGTTATCAGCTTTGGGGGGCAGATGCGCCTGAGTTTGATCCCAAGGACCGCAATCCGGATCCTTATTCTGTCCGTGCTCTGCTGTTTGTCAAGCAGCTACTTCTTGACGAGTGGGTCTATATTCAGGATGATCCAGTTGTTCAGTGGGATGCTTCGGGCCGGTTTGTTGGCTATGTTTTTCGTGCTCCCGATATGCTCTTTGTCAATGTAGAACTTGTTCGCCAAGGTTATGCCAAGCATGATTCTCGTGATGGCTTGCTTTATATCGATGCTTTTGAGGTATACGGATCACGGGCCAAGGAACTTGGTAAGGGAATATGGAGTCTTGAAGCCATCGAGATGATTGACTGGTCTATTCCATCGGATGAGCGGTTTCTGGCTTCCAAAGAACAAGAAACAGAGTCACCTGCCACTGGGTCTGCTTTGGGGCCTGATCCAACGGTTTATATCACCAAGTCCGGGAAAAAGTATCACGCGAAAGGCTGTCCTCACCTCACCAAATCTCAACGCGCAGCAACTCGTAAGGAAATCGAGGATACTCACAAGCCTTGCAAGACTTGCAGGCCTGATGTAGTTTTGGAAGACAACTAGGGGCCAAGCTAAGGATGTGGCAAAATGATGGGTTTGATCTTTGGGTTTTGCTCTTGTTGTCTCGGGGGGTGTCAAATCGAATGAGGTCGTTCGTCTTGCGTGGCGGTGGGGGGGGGCATGCTCT